>Ga0181343_1000574_pt1 | contig 15860 bp, 21 predicted proteins | sample Su13VDMLBSD_FD_130110 | JGI IMG/M metagenome (GOLD analysis project Ga0181343, IMG submission 130110) | Freshwater viral communities from Lake Michigan, USA - Su13.VD.MLB.S.D | ecosystem: Environmental > Aquatic > Freshwater > Lake | place: USA: Michigan | collected 2013-07-15 | reverse complement strand
TCTCTATAAGTTTACCAATACAATCATCACAAACATTACCAGTCTTATATTTATCCTTCTTCAAGGCAAACTTTTGCATATCGTAGAAAGAACCATACTGAGCAATGATATAAAAATCTCCATTCATTAGATAGAGAGTTGCGGCACACCCATGACTATGTTCCATGTTTTGCTTTGTTGAAGAATAGAACTCTTGTTCACAAGTATTACACTTCATCAGTCCCAGAGCCCCCGATAATATTTGCCAAAGAGACGAAAGCCGTTTGCGATACGATCATTGATTACTTTGCGCTCGGCAAACTTATCATCATCCCAACCTTCAAGCTCACGCTTGTAGATTTCCATTTCCCACTCTTCATCAAGCTCTTTTTCAAAGGCATAGATCATTTCATCCATGACCCATTCCCAACGCCTATGATGATTGCTATCTGTATCCCATATATATTCTTTTGGTTCGGCCACAGTAGAGCGATAATGTTCAGGCACATCTTCATCATCAACAGACGGAGAACCGTGCTTGGTAGCCTTAAGTTGCTTCAACATTGGAAGAACAATGAGAGCAAGAGTATGATCCATATTCCAAGTATCATACTCGTCAATGCGAATCTTGACATTGCGTTCCTTCTTACTATGTACCCAATCACAGAAATTGCCAACCCATGTATCAGCGAGCCAAGAGCCAAAGTTATGGACACGCTCGTCTTTCTCCTTGTTCATCCAAAACAGGATCTTTTCTGCGATCTGGTATGGACCGATCCAGTTGCGATATGGGCCGATATAAACTTTCATTTGTCTCTCTCTAAATTGTTCACAAAGGTCTTGTAAGATTCCTCCCAAGACCAACTATCATTCGCTATTGTACTACACTTCTTTCTAGAAAGCAATAGACATTTTTCTATTGCAGCATCTAAATTTTCATCGGTATATCCTGTATACTTATTATCGATAATATCGATCGGACCCTGTACAGGATAAGCAGCCACAGGAGTTCCACAGAACATGGATTCAATCATAACAACGCCAAATGTATCCGCTTTGCTTGAAAAAACAAGACAGTCCGCAGTTTGATAAAACTCAGCAAGTTCTTTACCAAACTTATATCCAACAAACTTCACATTTGGATATTTTTGCTCAAGTTCTTTCCTATATGGACCATCACCAACTACAATCTTAACATACTTATCTGGCAATGAACAGAACACATCTAGATTTTTCTCTTTAGAAACTCTACCAACAGATAGAAGTATTGGTTGTTCTTTGCTTTTTGTAACTCTTGGTGTGAAGATTGTTGGATCAACACCTCTCGACCACATTATATGTCTACGACCAATATCGTTTTCAGTTAGATATTCTGCAACAGCCTTTGTCGCACAGTAAACTTTTCTCTTACGGTGAAACCAGCGTAAGTATTCTCTAGACATCCACTTTGGCACATTAGCAACATCTTTCAATACCTTTGGCCAATCAGTGTGATATGAAGTGGTGTATCTCTTGTTTCTACTTGTTAGGATAAATCCAGCGGCTAATCCTAAAGGTCCCTCCGTTGCAATATGATATACTGTTCCTTCTTGATGTTTAAGCATCTTAGACAATCCAGTAGGGACGACAAATGGAATTTCAGGATATGCCTTGAATCGAAATTGCGTCTTAAAAAGACCAGGATGAATAACGCATGTGTCATATCCATCTTTTGTTGCCAACTCTACCATCTTTTTTAGTGTCGTAACAACACCGCTTACTTGTGGTTCCCATGCATCTGTGATGATTACTATTCTTTTGAAGTCCAATGTACTATCTCCCAAGATCCGTTGGTGTTTTCTACTAATGCAGTACAACTTTCCACCCAATCCCCAGAGTTCATATATTCAACTCCATTGATTTGTTTAATCACAGCAGTATGTATGTGACCACAAATTACACCATCATAGTCTTGAGATTTACAATAATCGGCCAGTGTATTTTCAAAATCAAAAATGAAATTAACAGCACCTTTCACATTAGACTTTAGATAAGCGGAAAGACTCCAATATCCAAAACCAAACATATGCCTGATCTTGTTATAATAGTGATTCAATTTCAGTAAAACAGAATAGGCATTATCACCAAGATAACTTAACCATTTTGCAACCTTGTGAACGCCATCAAACAAATCGCCGTGAACAACCAGATATCGTTTACCATTTACTGCGGTATAATCATGAGTGTTTTTGATTTCAATCGATTCGATATCTATATAAACGTCTAACCAATCACGAAGAAATTCATCATGGTTGCCTGTAAGATAGACAACTTTTGATCCATGCTTCTGTTTGTTTATAACTTGACGAATGACGAGAGAATGTGATTGTGGCCAGAAGATGCGCTTTCTTAACTTCCATCCATCGATAATATCACCAACAAGAAAAAGATTATCACACGAACTGTTTTTTAGAAAAGAGTTAACAATCTCAGCCTGTGATCCCTCGCTGCCAAGATGTATATCTGATATAAAAATCGATTTGTAGTGATTAATCTTTTTCTTCATGTAAGACTTTCTCGGCTGCTTCTTTCAAAGTATTTAGAAGCCCAAGTCTAGCAAAGTTTACAAGAGTATCATAATCCATAGTCACAGTGATTGTAGCAGAACCATCTTCATTCTCAACAAACTCATCCACATGAATGTTAGACATTAGGTACCGCTTCCAGTCTTGCCAGTTGCCTTCTTGATTTCTTCGCCAGTAATTTCCTTACAGATATAGTAGACAATACCAGCATTAGTGCCAATCTTTGTCTGCTCTTCATCCATAAGAAAGTTGCCAACATCATTACAAGTCTTTTCGTTATTGTATTCAGGAGTGTTAGGATATCTGGTATCAACGGTAGCCTTACCGTCAGCCAGAACAGTGAAAAGAATAATATACCAAATGGACATAGCGTTACCTCATAATGAAAAATTGGAGCGGGGTACGAGATTCGAACTCGTTTCTACAGCTTGGAAGGCTGGGGCACAACCCATATACCAACCCCGCGCTCTTTTATTTAGTCTACTAATTGTGAAATGCCATGCAATTCACGAAATTTTCTTTCAAGAAGAACAAGAGCTTCCTTTTTATCACCACGATTCCAGTGATACTCAATCGCTATGATATCATGCTGATCATCTTCACTAACATAGAAGCCTCGTGCTTCTACTTCATCAATTAATTCCTGATCATCAAACTCGTCAAGATCGACTTCAACTTCAACTTCGGTAATAACTCTAGCCATCTGATTTCCTCTGTGTGTCTGTTAGTTTGTATACTATACCATAGGAATTAAACTAAGTCAAGCGAAATCATCTTCCTCTGCCTGTTGGCTTCTTTGGAACTTTTGGAACGTTGCCTCGCTGTTCTTGCAATTTCGATTTTCCGTTCTTTGGTTGCGTAGAACCACTCGGTGATCTCCTCAGCCGTGCGGCCGCATCCTCTGCATATTCTTTGATCGTCTTCATATTCGCATACCTTTCTACAAATGGAATTATTCATTATTATACTCTATGATAAGTACTCTTGTTTTCCATAAACCAATCGATAGTTGTTTTCAAACCATCTTCGAGGGAAGTCTTCGCTTTCCAACCAAGAGCATCCATCTTGCTAGTATCTAGTGCGCGTCTAGGAGTACCATTTGGCTGTGCGGTATCCCAAATGATCTCTCCCTTATATCCAACAAGGTCAGCAATCAACTCTGATAGATATCGAATTGTTACCTCACGATTTGGACCAATGTTGATTGGTTTTGGATCATTGTGATTGTTCATCAGGAAAATAAGTCCGTCAGCCAAATCATCGGCAAAAAGAAACTCTCGCGTAGGCGTGCCGTCACCAAAGCATACTACACGGGACAAACCTCTTTCTTTCGCGTCGATAAATTTATTAATGAATGCAGGAATAACATGACACTCATCAAGTCTAAAATTATCGAAAATGCCATAGAGATTATTTGGCATGACGGAAACAGTTTGCATACCATATTGCTCAGTATACTTCTGACACATGGTAAGACCAGCAATCTTTGCTACGGCATAACCAATATTGGTTTCTTCTAACGGGCCAGTCATTAAGTATTCTTCTTTGATCGGTACAGGCGCCATCTTTGGATAGATACATGCTGTACCAAGGAACATTAACTTTTTCACATCATACTCATGACTAGCGTTGATGACATTCGTTTGAATCATCAGATTGTCATACATGAAGTTGGCGCCACATCTCTTATTGAAACTGATTCCGCCTACTTTTGCAGCGGCAAGAAACACATAGTCGGGTTCATTTAATTCAAAGAAACGATATACTGATTCTTGATTGCGAAGATCGAGATGATGCTTAGGTGTTATAATGTTTGTATAGCCTTGGGCCTGTAATTGACGAATGAGTGCAGATCCCACAAGACCATTATGACCCGCTACATAAATTCTACTATTATTGTCCATGAATACACATATCCTCTACTAATTTTTCAAATGTAAATTGTGGTTTCCAGCCAAGTTTATTCTTTGCTTTTGTTGAATTGCCAAGAAGTGTTGGCACTTCTGATGGTCTGAAATATCTTTCGTTCACAACAATACGAACTTCACCGGTCTGATCAATTCCTACTTCATTTAAACCTTCTCCCTGCCACTTTATATGCATACCAAAGTAAGGAGCAGCGACTTCAACAAATTCACGAACAGAATGTTGTTCGCCTGTTGCGATGACATAATCATCGGCTTCCGTCTCTTGAAGCATTAGCCACATTGCTTCAACAAAGTCTTTCGCGTGTCCCCAATCACGAAGAGCGTTCAGATTGCCCAACTGCAATACCTTCTGATTGCCCATGCTGATTCTTGAAAGACCTTGTACAATCTTACGTGTAACAAAAGTCTCACCGCGGCGAGGACTTTCATGGTTAAATAAAATGCCTGAAGAACAATGCATTCCATACGCTTCACGATAATTTTTTACGATCCAGAATCCGTATAACTTTGCAACACCATATGGTGAACGTGGATAGAATGGAGTATTTTCGTCTTGAGGAATCTGCTGTACCGTTCCATAAAGTTCAGATGTTGAGGCTTGATAGATACGAACTTCTTTTTCCATACCAAGCAATCGCACAGCCTCAAGAACACGAAGGGTGCCTAGAGCATCCACTTGTCCTGTATATTCTGGAATCTCAAATGATACCTTCACATGCGATTGTGCTGCAAGATTGTAAATCTCTGTTGGTCTGATTTCTTGAATCAAACGAATGAGAGAAGAACTATCTGTTAAATCGCCATAATGAAGCTTAATGCGAGGATAGATATGATCTATTCTGTCGGTATTAATAGAAGATGATCTACGAACTATACCATGGACTTCGTATCCTTTATGAAGCAGAAATTCTGCCAAATAAGAACCATCTTGTCCTGTAATGCCTGTGATTAGTGCCACAAATCTCATAATGAATTCCTTAAAGTGAGAGGGTAGTCTGTACAGATTCCATGAAATCTTTCAAAATCTACATCATAGTTTATATCATATTTGATTGTTTTGCAAGCAGGAAATACAGCAATACAATTTTCTCTTACTGACACGGCATTGATAGCGTTCGGATGTACCCATATAGTATAATCGCTAAGAAGAATGCATTGATCAATATCATGAAAGAAAGGAATGATATTCTTCTTTTTGGTCTTTACCATCTGCTCTAATGCCCATACGTGCTTACAATGAACATAGAAATTTTGATTCTGGTATACTGTTGCCCACTGTATAAGAGTATCAATGGAAAACGATTTAGTAGGAACATCATGTCCTAGCCAGAACTTACTACCCATATACCAAATATCGAACTCAATATCAAAGCCTCTTTCAAGTGCCTCTAGAAGGTACGGTTCAGTATTCTCTTTATCTTTATCTGGACCAGTAAGATTGCCACGATGAGACACAATTCTCATTATACTGTTCCATGATAATCTGTCAAGAAACTGTTAAGGTCTTCTGGTGTTCCGATACCCCACATCTTTGCAATTTCCTTAACACGGATCTTCTTGCCATCTGCGATAGCCTCATTGAACACAGGACAAACATAGAATTCGTTATTGACACGAATGTTCTTATCAATCATCTGTTCTGCATACTTGACATAATCCGAACCATGCTTCCAGAAATAAACACCAACTGTTGCATTATCGGAGATAACCTTCTTCTCTGCAACCTCAGAAACAAAACCATTATCATCGAGTTTTGCATATGACCACTTAGGATGAGTGGCCTTGAATGTTAGAATGCCACCATCGATCTGATCAGCGTTGAATGCATACATAACTTCATTTGAATTCCATTCGATAAACTGATCGGAGTTTGCCATAATCAAAGGCTCATCATTATTGATAAGTTCTTTTGCAAGTAGAGTTGTGCAAGCCGCACCCTCTGTCATACCATCAACTTGAACGATTTTACAATTTGGTGCAATCAGGTTTAGAAGATACTTGAGATTATACTTCTCGTAGTGCTCTTTCTGAACAATGAATATGTAATTTGCTTCCATGTTCAGATTTTCAACTACAGTCTGGATCATGGGCTTACCACGAACTTCAATCAGTGGCTTAGGGAAAGTATATCCAGCCTGAGTAAATCTTGATCCTGCTCCTGCCATGGGAATGAGAACGTTCAGTTTACTATCTCTCCAAGGCACCTTCTTACTATTCTTTTCACCAATATCTGATATTGCCATTTCAATTTTATCCCATGTCACTTCATAAGAATCTTCTACTGGAAGCAACTTCGCACCAGAATCAATTGCGCCTTGTCTTCCGATATGACTGTCTTCAATAATTAGAGTTGTAGAAGGAATTGCATTCAATGCCAACATGCAATTCCAATACATCTCAGGATATGGCTTTGATCTTTTCACATCTTCATTTGTCTGAAAGTAATCGATATACTCCATAATACCAAGACGCAAGAGAACAAGTTTCACTGTGTTTCTAATAGAGTTGGATGCTACGGCCATTTTAAAGCCGCGCTCTTTCAGATTCTCGCAAATCTGAATAAGTTTTTCATCTTGCGGCAATGAAGACAACAATTCCATTGTCGAGTCCTGCTTTAATTTCCAAACAGCATCATGCTGATCTGCTGGCAATCCTTTTCGCTCACTTAGATACTTTAACTTGACTTTAGTAGGAAGACCATCGTAAGTGCTTAGATGTTCATCCTTATTGATCATAAACTTAGGATCAAGTCTTTCTAATGCTGAATTTAAAGCGAAGTAGTGTAGTTCACGACTATCTAATAGAACGCCGTCAAGATCGAAAATCACAAGTTTATTATATGTCATATATCATCTCTCAATAATGAATGTGGAGTACTGTTGTATTTACCCGGTGGGAACGGATAGTTCATGTCTATATAGATCATTTTATCCTGCACTAGTCCGTGTAACTGTAGATTTGCGGACAACATGTCTTCGCCGCTCATAGGAAAATTTAAAGATCGTGCAAGATCAATCATCCAAAATGTATTGCTATAGATATCCATTGTCGGACTATCACCGAATGCAAACTGATCATTACATATAAGACCATTTGGCGGTATCTGACCTTTGACCATATCTTCAGGAACATAAACTTTTCCTGCTTCCATCGAATCTAAAGGTAGTGTTCTATTCAGTGCATAATCGAATCTAGATTTAATGACAACATCATATGTGAATCCATTTTCAAGTTCATATGTTTTCTTTTCAAGATTTGATCTAAAGATAGAGTAAAACATATGCACAACATTTTTTGCTGGCCAATCTGGATGTATATCTGGATACTTTTTTAGATTCTCATTGTCAAAGACTTTGCTCGTTACTAGACTTTTGATTTTATAATTGTCGTTGATAAAATCAAGAGCGTCACTACTAGCATCCGACCACGTGTGTACGAATACATCAACATCATAGTGGTCAAGCAGGTTACGCTTATGATATTCGTAACCTGCCTTATATGATCTAGGTTTACCACTTAAACATAGAGCAACTTTCATATGTTACCTTTTGAAGAAGATATTAGCTTCATGACCATTTGGAATAACTCCAAGATGTTCTTTACCGATACCATCATCAACAACTTGAATTTTAAATCCTTTAGATATTAGCCAAGAACTAACAGCCTCTACAGTATTATCTTCAACGTTATAATACTGCTTAGTTTGAGCAGCTTCTGCAACGCCTTCTTTTATAAGATCGATTTTGCTACCTAGACTTTGTAATACCCTAAAATCGTTACCTTGAGTATCGATATGGATGTAATCAACTTCTGTGATGTTGTACAAATCCATAAAAGTATCAAGTCTCATACACATGACCTTTTCGATATGGGTTGTGTAATGTATCTGATTTGGATTATCTGGAGCAACATCATGGAGACTAGAGCATCCCCATTCAGCGCGTTGTTCGATATTAAACTTTCTAAATCCATTTTCAAGATCAATAGCAATAGTCATTAGATGGAAGTTTGGATCCTTACCAAATCTGTCCCACAACATCTTAGCGTGATTTGGAATAGGTTCAAAACAATAAACTGGCTTGTTCTGTCTCAAAAAATATTCTGTGTCCTGCCCTTCATTAGCACCCACTTCAATTATAACACCCATAGTATAGACTCCTTCATCATTTATAATTAAATTTTTCCGCAACTTCTTGATTCATGTATACACCTCTACACTCATCTCTTAATTCATTTCTACAAAGGGTATAGAATGTGTTCATATCACTATACTGATGTTCTTCTGTCATAAAATTTATTTTATTTGAACTAACATAATTCATCAAGAATCTAGGCAACTCATGTTTATGTATACTACCTGCTGGAGAAGAGTGATCATCTAACATTGCTTGATAGAAAATTTTAGACATATTTTGAGGAAATATGTAAAGATTATCACATGCAAACATATGAGAATTCCACCAATCTCTTTCTCTAAACAGAAAGTTAAACTTTTCATAATCAATATTGGTGTTTATGAATTGCTGATTCCAGTGAATGTCTGACCTTGTATATATGATTGTATCCACAGAGTCATCGTCAATGAAAGTCTCAAACAATTTCTTTTTTGATGTAAATGCATTTGATTCTGAAAGATCAGAGAATACAACCTTGTCTGGTCTTACTAATTCATAAAACTCTTTCTCTACAGCAGCATCTTCGATAGGATAACTAGAGAAGTAAATTTTGACTTCATTGCCTAGTTCTCTGTATGGATCTAAGACCATCTTCTTTATGTTTGGCCAGCAGTGTCGAAAGTCTCTTTCGCATCCTGTCTTTCCACCTTTACCGTAGAGTATGCCAAAAAAACAAAAAGCAATCTTCATTCCGCATAAATCTTTCTTCTTGTAAAAACATTGGCTGGATTGTTGATAGTTTTTCCAACATTAAATGACTTTGTTCCTCTTCTTGAACACAACCACTGCTCGTCAGCAAATCTATCAGATGCTTGTCTCAACCAAGGATCCACAGAATTTCTCTTAACTTCGTTCCACCATTCGTATGTTGCAGGATCAGGTAATGTTCTAATGTGGCTGGCTTTAGTCCACCAAAAACTACCGCTATAATGATTATGAGGATAAGATTGATAGTTTACTCCAGCAGTATCATATCCTCGACCAAGCGCATCTATACAATCTTTCCATTTTTCTAAGACACCGTAGTTTAGATAATGTCTCCAATATTGATAGGTACGAAACAAATCTATCTCTTTTGCATCGTTATGAAAATGTCTTAGAGTAGATGTTATCCCTTTTGTATGGAAGTAAAGAGCATAATAATCTTCTGCTGAATTGATGGCATCATTATAAATCTTACGTGTGGTTGCATTTTCAGTTACGACAAGATTTGTTCCTCTGTTAATATCTGTCATCACATCATTATCAGATGATACAGTATTCTCTATAAAAGTCAAGTTAACATTACGAAAATATAGTTTTGTTAGATGAGAAAACATCTGAAAGTCTTCAAACTTTTTACCAACACAAATGACATTAAGATGATCTAGATTGTCAAACAGTTCACTATCTTCCATCACTTTGTATTGTTCCATAGCAATACTAGTCCATGTGGATTGATTCTCTGTTAGAAATATATGATAATATCCAACTTTTTTCATCCTTTATAAACTCTTTCTCTAAACCAATATCTGAGGTTTGACAAATCTAGAAAACGATTGTATTCATATGACGGTAGAATTGGTTGAGACATTATCTCATCGTACATGTAGTCATCTTTATCTACGAGCTTAATAAACTCAATCATTTCATCGGTTGATCTGAAATTATGTCTACTAATAAAAGCCTTCACATTAAAGTCCATTTCCACACAAGGAGATCCCCAATAGATTGGAATAGATTCGCCTAAAAATCCGTGAAGAATCTTTTCAGTCACATAGCCCGGATAAGAACTATTCTCATATGCTATATGGAATTTTCTCTTCTTTATGAAGTCTGTCTTTGTTACATGAGAGTTAAAGCCACTTTGATCTATCGGACCGCCAACATTATTGAAAAGCGGTCCGCCAGAATCAACTCTCTTGTGTTCTGATAGAAGATTGAATATTTCATTTCTCTCAGAACATCCGCCATTTCTTACAACGAAAGAACAAAATCCTTCTTTATCTCTTGCTCTCATGGTTCTATTAAAATCCATAAGATCACACCAACCAAGTTTCTTCTTGTTTACCCAATTTTCCAGCGAGTACAAAGGAAGTCTATAGAATTGTGATCCGTCTAGATGATCGAATGAGATAGCATAATGCGCTCTGTAGTTATAAGGTCTTCTATTCTCTCCCGTATAGAAAATCTTGACAACTTTATTCTCATCATATCTTAGATTGTTCTGACCAAAATTCTCATCACAAAAGAAGAGATAATTTGGATTATTATCATCTCTAATTACCTCAAAGTCTTGTGATAGGATATCGGTAAAGAATTCATCTATAGGATTAAAGTAGTCTGTAAATCCTATCTTGATTGTCGGCTTAGACATATTTTATTCCGTAAACACATATGGAAAATATCTCACGAAAGCATCGTTCTTATCAGGACGAAGTTTCTTAATCTTAGTCTGAATCTCTTCAAAGAAATTCCATGCAAGAGGAACAAATACAACATCTTCATTAGCGTATTCGTTCAACTTTTCCGAAGAAAAGATAGGGACACGCATGCCAGGAGTAAACAATCCTTGCTTCATTGTATTATCATCAATGATAAAATCAAGAACGATATTTGCTGCATTCAATAGAGTATTACCCTTAGCCGGTGCACCATAACCAATTACAGTCTTACCAGCCGCCTTATGATTTCTAATTTCAATACCAAATGCTTCTATGATACCCTTGCATTCTTCAACGTAAGATGTGTATGTGTTCTCGTCATAAAGATTATATGTCTCTTCATTCTTAAGAAGAAGATCAATATATGAAGGTCTGGCTTTTGACCTTGAGATAACGAAGATGAAACTATTACCATGAATAGGATGCTTAAGCACCTCTACTAAATTTAGTCCGGCCCTTTTGCACAATTCATTCATGGAACGAATGCTATAGAAAGAGAGATGTTCATGATAGATAGTATCAAATTCACAATTCATAATCATATCGGCCTGTGAGGTAGTAATATAGATGTATCCTTCATCACTTACTACTCTGCTCATGTTCTTCAGGAATTCAAGTTGATTATAGTTGTGTGCAAATGCGTTCTGACAAATCACAGCATCGAAATCAGTTGTTGAATAATTCTCATCGAAATATCCACAGTGAACATGATGATTCTTAGAACTAATCTTATGAAGATTTTCAGCGGGATCAACACCAAAAGTCAATGCGCCATATTTCTTGAATGCATCAAGTTGGGATCCATCATTACATCCAATATCTAGAACTCTATTTGGTTTACCATTTTCTACAACGAACTTGGCAAACCAATCAAAGTATTCTAACTGTGTTTTAGCGGTACCTGAAACATACAGATAGTTCTTAAACAGAAAATCAGGATTAACCTTGTGTGTTAACTGCACATGAAAGCAATCTTCACAATAGTTTGTTGCAAGTGGATAAAAGTTCTCAAACTCATTCTCATACTTTAAAAATGAGTTAGCAAGTGGCTGAGAACCAAGATCAAGCAAAGGCTTTAGATGATTGCCGCCACATGCAATACATTCTTTAATTTCTACGCAATTTTCCATATTACATTCCTAACCATCTAGTATTATTCATATACCAATCAGAGACTTCTTTGATACGTTCACTTAATGCAAGTCTAGGTTCCCATCCAAGACTACGCATAAGATCACCAGATAGAGCATAGCGAAGATCATGACCTGGACGAGAAGTATGAAAATCTACCATTTCATACTTTAGTTCCTTATTTTGTGCGGCAGCAATCATCTTAGCAAGAGATAAATTGTCAATTTCTTCTGGACCAACAATATTAAACTTACGACATTTGGCTAGACCAAAATCTGGTTCAATCTGCGGATTATTCTGTAGTAAGAATAATAGTGCGTCAGCCACATCCTTAGCATGAACATAGAAACGAGATCCTGCTCTTGTCTTTGTAGGATCAGCATGAATAGTTACAAGTTCATCATGCAGTACCTTCTTAATAGATAGAGGAATAAATTTTTCTGGAGTCTGACGTTCACCAAACACATTCATGGTATGAGTGACCATCATTGGCATCTTATATGTGTTCTCATACGCAACGCACAGTTCTTCCGCACCTGCCTTTGATGCTGAATATGGATTTGTTGAATTATAACGGTCGCGTTCCTTATACGCAACACCGGGAGGTGCAACACCAAAGATTTCATCAGTACTAAAATAAAGGAACATTTCAAGATTATCAAGTCTACGTGCATACTCAAGCAAGTTGGCTGTACCCATGATGTTATCAGTGATAAACTCAAGAGGATGAGAGATAGAACGATCCACGTGCGAGGCTGCAGCAAGATGTAGAATAATATCAGGCTTACCAATAAAATTCTGTATAAGAGGATTAAGTTCAGCCTTCAAGTCGTGAAAGACTGTACGAACTCTCTTTTTCTGCTCTTGAGAGCGATCATGAATAACTTCATGCAATCTATTCAAATTACCAGAATAATCAAGTCTATCTAATGTGACGATATTCCAGTCGGTTTGATCCAATAAATGTTCTACAACATGGTGTGCAATGAAACCTGCGCCGCCAGTAATCAATACAGTCTTACTCATCAATATAATCTCCATTTGGTGCGATATTACCACACACGCCAATTTTATCAAGTTCAATTGTCTTATATGTATGCAAGTTTTTATAGTACGAATGCTCAACATCTATACCAAAAGTCATGCAATCATTCAGTATGTTTTTTAGTTCCTTCTCAAAAGTTTCTAGCAAATTATAGTCCATGTGCCAGAAACGAAGCCTGAAAAGTTTATTTACTTTGGTAAAGTTCTGTCTGTGTTCTGGCATCCAAGAATCAAGAGCCTTTGCAAAAACAAATGAGTCCTTAAAACTATCATCATCACGAATAAAGTTTTCGTTAACTCTGTATCGACCGGATAACTTATAAATCCTCTTTGCAGTATAGTCTTGCTTTTTGAACCATTCCAGAAAAGAAATAAAAGTTATAGATTCTGCTACACTACGATGCCCTGCCCTTGAGTATTCTCTAACTTCAGGATTGTCACCCGAATAATAAAAGAAAGCCCCTCTATAATTAAGTTCATTCACAAACTTTTCATCAGGAAAATCTGGTGAAGAATCAAATATGAAGACCTTATTATTCGGACAATAATCATTGATAGAATTCAATGTTTCAAGAGTTTGTTCAAATCTCTGTTCATTTGAATAAACTGATAATTGATTTACCCGTAAAGCGTGATTGATAAACCAGATTGAATCAGTCATCATACTTTTCCATAATCTTGTCTTTCCAAAAAGCACAACGATCATACTGATGAACGATTACGAACTTTTTGCCTTCTTTGTTTACAACAAATCCACTTTCATCGATATCAGGTTGTTCATCAAAATACTTTGCTTGATATAAGATCATCTTTGAAGGATCTTGTGCAACGCTCATACCAATATCTCCAGCGCCAGACTTTACAGCCTCAATTGTTGTGCCGAGTTGAATGGCCCAAGCGTCAGAATTATATGTATACTTGATAAAGTCTTTGTATGGCCTTTGCTGAATGATAATGTTGAAAACGGCCTGATCTACAATAGGAATAGGTCTATTGATAGATAACTGGAATATCATGAACAACATGTCTTTCACATATTCAGCAACACCAGCAATTGTTCCTACGTTAAAAATAGCACCAGACTTATAGAGATTATGGAAATATGGACCGAAAGATTCTTGCAAATTGTTGTTACTCCACGGTTCATCTTCATACTTCATTCCTTCAGATGAAACAATCATTGATTCATATCCTTCCAACATGCATTCATCAATCCAGTGTGTTGGATTTGACTGAAACACCACATCGCGCGTGTCTGTTGTAATCACATAATCATATTCATTCTCATTATTATTGAGATAGTTCCAAATATAGAAGAATCGTTCTACATGAGGCGCGCCGTTTGAATGAGCAGTAAAGTTGCCATTCTCATCTTGTTTGCCATATAGTTCAAGTTTCACGCCTTTGCTTGTTAACTTATCTATTGTTTTTTTTGTGATATTAGTCGCAACTAATACAACATCGCCAGTAAAACCGGAATGCTGAATTGAATTGACCCAATACTTTAACTGATCCCAAGTATAACCAGAAGCGCCACCAATAATTAAATCTTTACCCATGTAATATTGCCTTTGTATAAAAATCATCACATCTTGAAAAAGCGGTAAATCTTCTTCTGTATCCATTAGCGGCTAGAAGATTAAATATATTTGTCCTATCTTCATTGATATGATTATGTTCAACCGTTATGTTTTGTATATCATATCTCTTTGGCTCATCAAAGAATGCCTTAAGAATATGAAATTCACTGCCCTCAGTGTCAATGGACAGATAGTCAATGCTTTCTGGTGCAGAATATTCGTCCAACAAATCATTAAGTGTAATAGTAGGAACTAAAATAGTCTTGCCTCTATTTCTATTTTCCGTGTGTTCATCTTTTGATGCAAACTCTTTGATGCCAGAAATATCTGGAGTATCGGAAGCGATGAATTCAATTTCCTTACCTGTCTCAGAGTATACACACTTTTTTGATATATTGCAAGTTCTGTTTTTTAAAAGATCGTTATGCCATACAAGATTGGGTTCAGCAAGAATGCCTTTCCATCCATACTTTTCTTCTAGAAGAATAGTGTTGCTTATAATCTTGCCATCTGTTGCGCCAAACTCAACGAAATATCCGTCTCTCTTATACTTCGTTTGATACAATACAAAAACATCCTGATAATTTTGTGATTGTGTTTCGTTAGCATTCATTAAGCAGTGTCCAACAAACTCAAGTTCTTCACTCTTTTTGAGAAGAATGTTTGGCGCTGATTGAACAGTATATATCAAATTATGTAGAACGTTTAAATCAACCATGGTAGTTTACCCTTATAATGTTCAAGCTGCTGTTCGTTGCCCTTGATGAAGAAATCAGCATCAGGAGAATTTGGATTTGCGTCTGTTCTATAACAGAGAGTGTGTTTATAACTTGTATCCCACTTAGGATTTTGTGCCAACACACTGTAAAGATATCTACGATCACCGCCCCAACCAGAATGCCAGAAATGACAAGTCTTCTGTAGGAACTTTGTATTGAAAGCAAAAGACGATGTGTCAACAAGATACTGAGGATCATTGTGAGTGAAATAGATTGGCCACTTGCCTAGTGCTTCACAGTTATCGTCTGCGATATAT
>Ga0181343_1000573_pt1 | contig 15905 bp, 23 predicted proteins | sample Su13VDMLBSD_FD_130110 | JGI IMG/M metagenome (GOLD analysis project Ga0181343, IMG submission 130110) | Freshwater viral communities from Lake Michigan, USA - Su13.VD.MLB.S.D | ecosystem: Environmental > Aquatic > Freshwater > Lake | place: USA: Michigan | collected 2013-07-15 | reverse complement strand
GTTAAGCGCAAGTCGCGAGCGAATAGCGTTGCCGCTAAGTCACGGTGGCAAAAGGAAAAAGAGGCATACGAACGCAATGCCGGCGCAGAATGCGAACGCAATGCCCCCACACCCACACCCACACCCACACCCACACCCACACCATCCAAGGAAGAAACAGACGCTACCGCGTCTGTAGACGACAAGCCCAACGCGGAGCCTTTCAATGACAAGCCAGCCCGAAAGCGAAAGTCTCAAATCAGCCCCGAGTTCGAGCCCGACGCAGGAAACGCCCGACGGATGGTCGAGGCCGGCCTTGACCGTGACGAGGTTGTCCCCGAGTTCGTCAACTACTGGCTCGGAAGAGGCGACCCGATGGCGGACTGGCAGCGGGTCCTCGCAAACCATATCGCCCGTAGCGCCAAGCGCGCTCGCGGCAATGGAGGCTATCAGCAAGGCCCCCAACGAGCGCGCGGCGAGGAAAGCAACGGAGGGCTGGTTGGCGCACTGTCTCGGATCGCCGCCCGTCGCGGCTACGCGTAGCGTGTACGGCGACGACGGCCAGTTCGAGGGGCTTGAGGTGATTTCGGTACGTTTGCCCGAAACTGACGACGCGGCGCGCGACCTAGCATGGTCCGGCATTCGCCCGCTCATGTCGCCGGCCCGCAACTCCGAGGCCGACCAGCGTTCGATCCTTGCCGAGCTAGGCAAAACATGGTCAGTCATGGCGCGCCGGCCGGCCGATGGCGTCGAAACGGAATTGGCGCTGGAAACCTTTGCGGACGATTTGTCGGACCTTCCGGCCGATATCGTGATCCGCGCCCTGCAATTCTGGCGGCGTGCGGAGAAATGGCGGCCGACCGTCTCGGAAATCCGCCGCGAAGCTCAGGTCGAAGCCCGCTATCGCCGCGCCCTGTGGCGCGCGTTCAAGGGATCCGACGCATGAGCCGCCCGAAATGGTCCGGCCGTTTCACCGGCTTTGACACCCGCCGCGAAACCGTCGACCGCAACACCGATGCCATCTTCCGCCGCTGGCGCGACTGGAACCATGCCGCGCTTGAGGCGCTGCCCCGCGACCGCCGCAAGTTTGCCGAATGGGAAGCCGAGCGCGAGGCGCGTTCGCTGGCCGAGCGGATGAGCGAAAGCAATGACGGGCGGTTCCTGCCGGAAATCCCCGCCAGCTTCATGGCCGACAGCGAGGCGCGATGGCAGTCCTGGGGCAAGAACCAGTCCGACCCGCGCGCGGATGGCAAGTGGGAGGCCCGGATTTGACCGCCACGCCACGGCTGCGCCGACAGACGACCGCAGACACCGGCCAAAAGCCCGAACCCACGCCACGGGCAGAAAACAGGCCCTAGCGTCGATTTTCGCAGATCGAAACAGGAGACACCCCTATGACCAAGCCCACCCGCACCATCCGCCTTGCAGATCCGGGGCAGGCAACGACCAAACTCGGAGGCGGCCTCAGAAGCCCGACGATTGCCGCCGCCGTCGACCGGATGATCGAAAAGGCCGAGGCCAAGCGGTTCATCGACGCCGCGTACGTCTATTTCGACGGGCTGGTCGAGGAGCAGGGGAAGCGGGCATGAGCGAGGTCATCGACGTTCCGGGCGGCCCGGTCTACGCCTACCACCTCGACGACGACGTGCGCGACGCCGTATGGGTGGTGAAGAGCGTTGATCGCGACGTTGCGCCTAATTTGTTTGGGGAAATCATCCCCCTCGCCAGGATCAAACTGGACGAAGACTGCACGACCATAGGCATGGACACGACCTACCCGCCGGTCTGCGCTTTGCCGGTCGGAACGCGGTTCCGCTTTGTGCGCGGGGACGCATGACCCCCGCTTGCAACTTTCGCGTGCGAGGCGCATAATTCGCCCGCTCGGGAACCGGCTGCGATCCTATTCCTTCCGCGAAAGGATCGCCTATGTGGGATAATCAGCCGTTCTCGCCGCAAGCGCCGGAAGTCAGCCTCGCAGTCACGAGCGCATCCGGCCGCGTCAGCCTCAGCCGCAACGACCGCACGCCAGTCCCCGATAACGGGACGGTGCTGATTACCAACCAGGGGCCTGCCGACGTTCACGTCGTGCTCGGCAATTCCGCCGTTGTCGCACTGACTACCGACCGCCGCGTTCCGGCCGGCTCGCAGCTGGTGATCGGCTGCAACGACCCGGCTTTCACCTACATCGCCGCGATTACCGACGCTGGCACTGCTACCATCAAGGCTCAGTACGGCGGCGGCATCGCTTCGGCTGGCGGCGGCGGGGGCGGCTCGAGCGCATCCACGGCGTACACGTTCAACACCGCGACCACGCCGACCGTCACCAACGGCGCATACAGCGCGGGCGACATCATGGGCGGCCTGCTGAGCTTTGACATTTGCCCCGCTTCGGGTGTCGGCGTCATCGTCCAGAACGCGGTCTTTGCCTTCAAGGCAGCTGTTACGCCGAGCCTTCAACTGGTGCTGTTCAACGCCAATCCGAGCGCGACCACCACGACCGACAACGCGGCATACAGCCTGAACGTCGCGGACACCGGCAAGGTAATCGCCGCCCTGCCGATCAACTCGATTGGCGGCTACCTGGTTGACCACGGCACGCCGAACACCATCCAACTCAACAACATCGCCCTTGTGGCCAAGCCCGCCAGCGGAACGACCATTTACGGCCTGCTGATCGACCTGACGGGCGTGACGCTGACCAGCACGTCGGACCTGATCATCAACATCTCGGGAACCGGAGCGCAGTAAGTGGCGCACCTTGCGCGCATGGGGCTGATCCGCACGCCGTACTCAAGCGATGCGGACGTAAGCCAGCTAATCGCTGCGGTGTACCGGCGCGGCGGGATCATGACGGCTGCGGAGATAACGGCTTACACGGCGTTTGTGGACGGGATGCAAACCGACAGCCTTTGGACGATCATGGACCGGCTGTACATCTTCGGTGGCCTGACGGCTCCTACAGCCCTGACGTGCATCAAGAGCCGGACCATGCTGACCCCGGTCGGCATCTACACCCACACCCGAGGCGTCGGCATCGCGTTTCCCGTGAACGCCTCGACGACGCAGAACTACATGCGGACGGGCTTCATCCCGCTGACTGACGGTGTGGCGCTCGGCACCAACAGCGCGCATGGCAGCGTGTGGAACCTGTCCGACGTGTCAGACACCAACATGCGCGACTTCGGCGGCAGCGGCGGCACCGCCGGGCACGTCATCAGCATGAACGCCAGCGACGCCACGGACGCGCTGCGGGCCGGCATAAACAACGCGGCGGGCGCTTTAGGCGCAGGCTCATTCGCGGACAGCACCGGCCACACGATCTACACCCGGCGCGCGGCTTCGGGCGCAGGAGCGCTGGCAGCCCTGAAAAACGGCGTCCCGGTCACGACCGCCACAACCGCAGCCGTCGCCCGCCCGCCCGTCGAAGTCTACATCGGCTGCAACAACAACAACGGCCCGCAGCAGGGCATCGGCAATCATCGCGGCCAGTTCATGATCTCGCTAGGCGGCGCTCTCGACGATACGCAGGCGGCGGCGTTCTACGCCCGCCTCAATACCCTCAAGACCGCGCTGAACGCGCTCGCATAACACAACCTATCCACCTTGCGGGTTAGCCGAAACGAGATTACAACCGATGGTATGCGCTCCCGCACTGAGAACAATGGGAAGCAATGCCTTTCGCCAAAGGACAGAGCGGCAACCCCGGCGGCCGGAAGAAGAAAACGCCGGTGGAGATCGAGGTTGAAGCCTTGGCCAAGCGGCACGGGCCGGATGCAATCGCGCGACTGGCGGTCCTGATTGGAAGCGACGACGAAAAGGCCAGCATCGCAGCCTGTAACGCCATTCTCGACAGAGGCTTCGGCAAGCCCGCCCAAGCCCTGCTGCATCAGGGAGCCGGCGGCGGCCCCGTCCAACTGGAGGTTGTAACGGGTGTCCCGCGCAGTCCAAAGGATTGAGACCGGATACGCCCCGCGCGTGCACCAGCGCCAGATCCATGAAAGGATGCGGCGCTTCAACGTGCTTGTCTGCCATCGCCGCTTTGGCAAGACCGTCCTTTGCATCAACGCCCTGATCGACGCCGCCTTGCGCCACAAAGGAACGGACGGGCGCTTTGCCTACATCGCCCCGACATACGGGCAGGCAAAGGACGTGGCTTGGGAATACCTCAAGCGCTTCGCCCTGACCGTTCCCGGCACGGTGGCGCATGAGACCGAGCTGCGGGTGGATTTCCCGACCGGCGCGCGCGTTCGCCTTTACGGCGCTGACAACCCGGACAGACTACGCGGCCTGTATCTCGACGGCGTTGTGCTGGACGAATACGCCGACATGCGGCCCCGGTTGTGGTCCGAGGTGATCCGCCCCGCGCTATCCGACCGCGAAGGCTGGGCGGTGTTTATCGGTACGCCGAAGGGCCGCAACGAGTTCTGGCGGCTGTACGACCAGGCGAGCAAGGACCCGGATTGGTACGCGGCGACCTACAAGGCCAGCGAAACCGGCATCGTCGCGCCGGACGAATTGCGCGCCGCGTCGAAGGCCATGACGCCCGAACAGTACGCCCAAGAGTGGGAGTGCAGCTTCCAAGCGGCGGTTATCGGCTCCTACTACGGGACGCAGATCGAAAAGGCCGAGGAGGAAGGCCGCATTACCGACGTTCCGTGGGAGCCGAAACTCAGCGTCGAAACGTGGTGGGATCTGGGCTTTGGCGACGCGACCGCGATCTGGTTTGCGCAGCGCACGATGAACCAGATCAGGATCATCGACTACTACGAAAACAGCGGGCAGGATTTCAGCCACTACGCCAAGGTGCTGAAGGAACGGCCCTACGTCTACGGCGACCACATCATGCCGCATGACGCCGACATTGGCGAAATAGGCGGCGGTCGACGCATCGACGTGCTCAAGAACCTAGGCATCCGGCCGCGCGTGCTTCCCCGCGCCGGGATCGACGACGGGATCAACGCCGTGCGGCTGATGCTGCCGCGATGCTGGTTTGACGTGCGCAAGACGGCCCGAGGGCTCGAGTGCCTGCGCCAGTATCGCCGCGAGTACAACGACAAGACCAAGGATTTCAGCGACCGGCCCTTGCATGACTGGACCAGCCACGCTGCGGACGCGATCCGCACCGGGGCGATGGGCAGCAAGGACACGACGCCGACCGCCGCGCCGCGCATCATCGCCCGCCCGGCTTCATGGCAGGGGGCATAGCATGACGACACTGGTAGCCCTCATGGCCGACGACGGCGTTTGGATCGGCTCGGATACCCGCATGAGCGCGGGCAACATCATCATGCCGTGCGAGGCGAACAAGTGGGTGACGGGCCAGTTTCCCGACCACGCCATCGCCACTGGCGGCTGTGCCTACACTGGCGAGATCATCGCGCGTCGCTTCCTTCAGGCCTGCGATGCGGTCGAAAAGGTCGACGCCTTCCGCGTGATGGAGGATGTACGCAAGGCGGTCCGTGATGCCGGCGAGTACCGCCAGCGTGGCGAGGACGAAAAGTGCGACTGCTCGGGGCTGCTCGTCTGGCGCAAGAAACTCTACGATTTCAGCGGCACGTTGTGGCCGTCGCCCATCGCTCCGGGCGTCCTGTGGGCGCGTGGCAGCGGCATGGATTTCGCCATCGGCGCGGGTCACGCGCTCAAGGACTCGCCGCCTCGCGTTCGGATCGAGCGGGCGCTTGAGACTGCCTGCGTATTCGACGGGGCGTCCGCGCCGCCGTTCTTCATCTCCAAGATCGGGTGGCCCGTCTAATGGCCGAAGCGCTCACCAACAACGCCGTAACGTCCAACGCGGAAGCGGACAAGCTGGACCCGAAAGGCGTCGTCGCCCGCGCGATCAAGCGCTACGAGCGGTACCAGGACGACAACATCGAGAACAATTCCAACGCGGTTGCCGACCTCAACTTCGTCATTGGCGAGCAATGGGACATTCAGTCGAAGCAGGAGCGGGAGAACGACGGCCGTCCCTGCCTCACCGCCAACCTGATGGGCCAATTCGTCGAGCAGGTGTGCGGCGACGCGCGGCTCAACAAACCCGGGATCAAGGTCCGCGCTGCGGGCGGCAAGGCCAGCAAGGACATTGCCGACATCTTCACCGGCATGATCCGCTCGATTGAGCAGCTTTCGGACGCGGACACCGCCTACATCCAAGCCCTCGAAAACTCCGTCGTCGCCGGCTTGGGACATTGGAAGATCATCACCCAGTACGAGGCCCCCACCGGCTTCGAGCAGGAAATCCGCATCAAGCGCATAGCCGACGCGCTGTCTGTGGTGTTCGACCCCGGCGCACGCGAGCTTGACCGCTCGGACGCGCGTTGGGCGATGGAGTTGGCGCTGTACGACAAAGAGGCGTTCAAGGAAGAATGGCCCGACGCTCAGGTCGTGGACTTCGAAAGCGACGCGGCGCAGCGCTATGGCATGGCTTGGGCGTCCAGCGTGCGCGACTGGTACTCGAACGACATGGTGCGGGTGTGCCAGTACTACGAACGCAACCGCGTTCCTCGCAAGACGTGGCTGCTGTCCGATGGCGAAATCCTGACCGATGCGCCGGACGGCGACGGCGACCGCATGGACGACGCGACGCTGGCCGAATACGTCGAAACCAAAAACCGCAAGGCGTTCGACGCTGCGATGGCTGCAACCGGCCAGCCGCCGCAGACGCCGCCGGTCACGGTCAAGCAGTCCCGCACCGGCTACGATTACGAGGTGCGATACTGGACGCTTTCCGGCTGCGAGGTGCTTGAGGGCGGCGCGGAAGGCAACCTTTGGCCGGGGCGCTACATCCCGCTCATTCAGGTGATCGGCAAGGAGCGCTACATCGGGGACAAGGTGGCGCGTTATGGGTTGGTGCGCGGGGCCAAGGATCCGCAGCGGTACCTGAATTACCTGATCAGCGCTTCGGCCGAGGTATGGGCCTTGCAGCCGAAGTCGCCGTTCATCGTGACCGTGGATCAGGTCAAGAACCTTGAAACCTATTGGGACACGGCGGGGCGGAAGAATTGGCCCTATCTGCCGTACAACCCGGACCCGGCCAGCCCGAACGGCCCGAAGCGTGCGGACCCGCCGACCGGCGCAACCGGGATGCTGTCGGAAATCGGCATGGCCACGCAGCAAATGTACGGCACGGTCGGCATCTACGCCCCGTCGCTGGGCCAGAAATCCAACGAGACGAGCGGCAAGGCGATCATAGCTAGGCAGCGCGAGGGCGACGTTGGCAGCTTCGTGTTCATCGATAATCTCGGCAAGGCGATTGCCTACTGCGGGCGTCAGTTGGTCGACCTGATCCCGAAGATTTATGACACGCAGCGCCAGGTTCGCACCTTGGGCGAGGACGGGGCCGAGGAGATGGTGTCGATCAACACGCCGCTGCTACAGGGCGACGGCAGCACGTTGCTTGCGAACGACGTTTCCCAAGGCCAGTACGACGTGGTTGTGCAGGCCGGCCCGAGCTTCAGCACCCGCAGGCAGGAAGCCTCGGAAAGCATGATGGAGCTTCTGCGGGTGATGCCCGAGGCTGCGGCAATCCTGATGCCCCGCCTTGCGCAGAACCTTGACTGGCCGGGTGCGGAGGAAATCGCGGAGGACTTCGCCAAGCTGGCGCAGGCCAACGCTCCTGCGCAGGGACCATCGCCGGATCAGCAGGCCAAGGCTGCGAAGGACGCGGCGGACGCGGGCAAGACGGAAGCCGAAACCAAGGGGATACAACTCGACAACCTGAAGAAAGCGGCGGACGTGGACCGGATCATCCAGACGGGCGGGGCTTCGATGCTGGAGCCGGCCCCGGTCGCGGCCACGCCGTTTCCGCAGTGATTTTCGCTTGCCCTGATCCACAACCTACGACTGCGAACGGCTATTGACTTTCAACCCTGCGAGGTAGAGCATGAGCGACGAAATCGTATCGTCCGGCGTTTCGAGCGCCAGCGGCGACACGGGGACGCAAAGCACACCGACGACAAGTCCCGCGTCGGAACAGAACGCTCACCCGCAGACCGGCGCGCATGACGCCAGCAGTCGCGGCGAGGCAAGCCCCCAGACAGAGACAGGCGCGGAGAGTTCTGACGCCTCGGACGCTGAAAAGCGCGAAAGCGGTTGGCAGCGCGAGAAGCGGAAGGCCGAAGCGGCGAGGGCGGAAGCGGCGAGGGAACGTGCGAGGGCGGATGCGCTCCTCGAATTGCTCCAGCGCAACGGCAACCGGCCAGAGCCAGCGACGGAAACGCACTCCAGCAGCAACGACGGTCCGCCCGATCCGAGCCGGTATCCGCTCGGGGAGGTCGACGCCAAGTACGCCGCCGATCTGGCCGTTCACGCGGTCAAGCAAGAGCGGATGCGAGAGCGCCAGGAAGCGGAACGTGCGGAACAGTGGCGCGAGTTCTCCAAGAAGCGCGACGGCTTCAAGGAGCGGAGCGAGAAGGTCGCGGAGCATTACGAGGGTTTTCACGAAACCATCGACCGGGTGCTGAGCGATCCGAACGTCCCGATCTCGACCCCTGTTGCGCAAGGGCTTATCGAGGACGAGCGCGGACCCGAGATCGCGTATCACCTCGCCAAGAACCCGAGCGTGCTGGAACGCCTCAACAGTCTGTCTCCGATGAGGGCGGCAATCGAAATCGGACGCTTGTCGGCAATGTTGCCGCAGGCTCCGGCCCGGCAGCAGACGAGCGCACCGCCCCCGCCGACGCAACTGCGTCCCAAGGGGGCAACGCCCAAGGTTTACGATCCATACGCGGACACGAGCGAAGACGCCTCGAAGTTCATCGAATGGAACAACAGCCGCAAGCGCGCGTAAGGCCAAGCCGGGTTCCCCGACACCCCTGACAGTCGAGAACCGCAAATGAGCAATTCCGTTCTTACAGTCGACATGATCGCCGCCAAGGCGCTCGCGTTGCTGGACAACAACCTGGTGATGGCCAAGACCGTCGACCGAACCTACGAGGACGAGTGGAACAGCAATTACAACGGGTACAAGGTGGGCGATACCATCAGCATCCGTCGCCCGGCGCTGTACACCGTCCGTAGCGGCGAGGTCGCACAGGTCCAGAACAGCGTGGAAGGCAAGACCACGCTGGTCGTCGACAGCATGAAGGGCGTCGACCTCCAGTTCGGCAACAAGGAGATGACGCTCGACATCGACGACTTCGCCGAGCGCTTCCTGATGTCGCCGATGATCCAGTTGGCGAACACCGTCGACCGCTCGCTGACCGGGCTTTACGCTCAGGTTCCGCAGTGGGTCGGCACGCCGGGCCAGACTATCGACAGCTGGGCCGACTTCGCCAAGGGTCCGCAGCGGATGGACGAGATCGCCATCCCCGAGGGCGAGCGTCGCGGCATCCTCTCGCCGGCCGACCGTTACGGCCTCGCGGGCGCGTTCGCGGTCAACCAGGTGAACCCGGCGGGCAGCATCGTCTCCGACGCCATCAGCGCGGCGAAGATCCCGGCTCCCATCGCCAACCTCGAAACCTACGCCAGCCAGAACGTGCAGCGGCTGACGGTCGGCACGCGCGTCGCCACGGCGGGCGCGGTCAACGGTTCGGGCCAGGTGACCACCTACGCGTTGACCAAGGACACCAACACGCAGTCCTTCCCGGTCAAGAGCTTCGCGGCCGGCGCGACCATCGCGGCGGGCGAGGTGTTCACCATCGACGACGTGTACGACGTGAACCCCGTCACCAAGCAGACGCTTCCCTACCTGAAGCAGTTCGTGGTGATGGAGGCGAAGACGCTGGACGGCTCGGGCGAAGGCTCGATCACCATCAGCCCGCCGCTCATCACCTCGGGCGCGTACCAGACCGTTTCGGCGGCCCCGCTCGACAGCGCCGGCATGGACTTCCTCGGCACTGCCTCGACCGCGTACACGCAGAACATGCTGTATCACAAGCGGGCCTTCGCGCTCGCCGTGGTCCCGCTGGAGATGCCGGCCGCTGCGGTCGTCAAGTCGCGCAAGTCCTACAAGGGCCTGAGCGCTCGACTGATCCAGGCGTACGACGCCACGAACAACACCGAGTTCTGGCGCTTCGACATCCTGTACGGCGTCAAGTGCGTCGACCCGCGACTGGCCGTGCGCCTGTCGGGCACCTGATCCAATCGAACAAGGAGAGACCAACATGGCCGTCACCCAGCTTACCAACTACAACCCGGACGGTACCTCGTTCGGGCAGGACAGCAGCGACCTCATCGCGTTCTACAACGCGACCCCGGTCGTGCGTCCTACCGGCCCGAGCGCCGTCACGACCGCGACCATCACCACGGCTGCCACCTCGACCACGCCGTGGGGCTTCGCCACCAGCACGCAGGCCGATGCCGTGCTGTCCCGTCTCGCCGCGCTCACCACGCTGGCGAACGCGCTGCGCACCAACATGAACACCCTGGGCCTTCAGTCCACCGTGGCGTAGCGACTACTCAAGCGGGCGGGGCTTCGGTCCCGCCCGTTCCCTTCAACCCTCTTGCTGCGATCAGGAGGACTACATGAAGCGCCAGCTTTTGCTGGGCTGCGGCAACTCTCGGAAGAAGTTGGCCGGCGGCGTCAACGACAAGGAATGGGGCGACTTGGTTACGCTCGATTTCGACCCGAACGCCAAGCCCGACGTGCTGCACGATCTGGCCGAGAGGCCGTGGCCGTTCCCCGATGACGACTTCGACGAAGTACACGCCTACGAGGTGCTTGAGCATCTTGGTCGGCAGGGCGACTGGCGCGGGTTCTTCGACGACTTCGCTGAAATCCACCGCATCCTGAAGCCAGGCGGCGTGCTGTTCGCATCCTCGCCTGCGCAGGGTAGCCAGTGGGTATGGGGCGACCCGGGCCACACGCGCGAAATCAGCGCCGGCAGCATCGTGTTCCTGAGCCAGAAGGCTTACGCGATGCAAGTGGGCGAAACGGCCATGACCGATTATCGCCATTACTGGAAGCGCGACTTCGACATTGCGATGAGCGAAGAACGCGACGGCTCGCACTTCTACGCGCTGAGGGCCGTCAAATGAGCCGCACGGTTTTCATCGCCACGCCGACGATGAGCGGCGACCTTTGCCACGAGTACGTCTACGGCCTGCTCGAAACGCAACTGGACCTGATCGCCAACCGGAACATAACCCCGGTTGTGCAGTTCATCCCGGGCAACTGCTACGTCGCCTTGGCGCGCAACCAGCTTGTTCGCATGTTCCTCGAAAGCGGCTGCGACGATCTGCTGTTCATCGACGCCGATCTGGGCTTCAAAGGCGACGCCGCCTGGAAGGTGCTTGAGCCGGACAAGGACATTGTGTGCGGCCTGTACCCGTTCAAGACGGACGCGGGCGGCTTCCCGGCGCGCTACATCATCGAGCATGGCGACCGCATCCGTTCGGTCAACGGGCTCATTCAGATGGATGGGGCTCCGACCGGGTTCATGCGGATCAAGCGTTCGGTGATCGAGCGCATGATCGCCAAGTTTCCCGAGCGCGAATACGTCACGCACAGTGGGGCGAAGGAGTGGGATCTGTTCCCCTGCGAGCGGGTGAAGCGCCCGGACGGGAAGCAGGATTGGTTCGGGGAGGACTATCGGTTCTGCCACTTGGCGAAGGAAGCCGGGTGCGAAGTGTGGGTGGTCCCGAACCTCGAGTTCCAGCACGTCGGCCGCCGCGCGTATTCCGGCAACTGGCACGAGTTCATGATCCGCGAAGCCGCACGCATCGTGAAGGAGGCCGCATGAGCGAGGGCCTTCCCGCATCGCGTGTCCTTGAAGCCGCCGCCAGGAGCAGCATCGCCACGGTGCTGATCGTGGGCCGGACCAAGGAAGGCCGCGTCTACTACGCCGCGAACACTGCGGATGAGGCGGTGCTTGCCGACCTTTTCGAGCAGGCGCGGTTCCACGTTTTCCAGAGCGAGGCCGCGTGATGCCCGAGGTTATCCGCTTCCCCGGCTTCCGGTACGGCCCCGATGGTGCGCGCAAGCTATGCCAGACGGCTGCGGACGTGCCCTACGGCTGGACGGACATTCGCCCGACCGCCGACCGCGACTATCGCGGCAACGCAATCCTGACCGCTGGCGTGACCGTCGCGGTCGACCTTGTGGGGGATGCTGGCCTGATGCCGGCGTCCGAGTCGCCTGACGCGGCTCCGCTCGAAACCGGATCGCAGCCGGTCGCGAGCGTCCCTCCACCTGAGCGGGTCAAGCGCCGATACGTCCGCAGGCAGAAGGTCTAGCCGTGGCGAACGTCGTCAACATCGACGCTTACCAAGGCGACGCAAGGACGCTGACTTTTGTGGCGCGTGACTATGCGAATAACGTGGTGAACCTCACCGGGGCCGCCGTGACGTGGATGATTGGCGTCCCGAATGGCGGCTACGCACTGAGCAAGGCCGCGACCATCGTCAGTGCCGCGGCGGGGACGTTCTCCGTCGCCCTGCAATCGTCCGATACGGCGAACATCCCGCCCCGCGATTGGGCGATGCAGGCGCGGGCGATTATCAGCGGCGCAGAGACAACGGTGCTACGCGGGCGCTTCCGCCTTCGCGCCATTATCGACCCTCCCTATTCCAATACCTGGGGCTGGTACTGATGAGCGACCTTGACCGGTTCCTCGACAAAACCATCCCCGAGCCGAACAGCGGTTGCTTGCTTTGGTATGGGGCTAAAGGCAGCCGGCAGTACGGGCATTTTGCCTTGGCTGGCCGCGTTGAGCGTGCGCATCGCGCCGCGTGGCTGTTGCAGCGCGGTCCGATCCCGACCGGCAAGTGCGTCCTGCACAAGTGCGACAACCCCGGATGCGTCAACCTAGACCACCTATTTGTCGGCACTCACGCTGAGAACATGGCCGACATGCGGGTCAAGGGGCGTGCAGTCGGCAACAAGGGCGACGCCAACGGTTCGCGGCGCAAGATCGAAAGCCGGCCGCGTGGGGAAGGCCACCCGCGCGCACGGTTGACGGATGAGGCCGTGCGCTTCGCCCGGGCATCGGCCCTATCGCACGCCGAGATTGCGCGCATGTTCGGCGTGGCGAAATCCACGATGGCAGCCGCACGGTCCGGCTTTCGGTGGAGGCACGTCCTTTGACCGCCACGGCAAGAGAGACCATCACCCGCGCGCTGCGCCGGCTCACCGTCATTGCGGAAGGCGAAACGCCGAGCCCGGAAATGGCGAACGACGCGCTGGAAGTGCTGAACACGATGCTGTTCGGCTTCAGCGGCGACGGGATCAAGTACGCGCACGCGGAGCTTGGGCTCGACAGCACCATGAATTTCCCCGACGAGGAATTGGGCTTTGTGCGCGACATGCTCGGGGCCGAGCTGGCTATCGAATACGGCAAGGAGTTGCCGCAGACGTTCGCCCTGCGTGCGGGCAACGCGCGGCGTGCGATGCAGGCGCGCTACCTCAACCTCCGCACCGCCCGCACCGGACGCATCCTCGGACCGTGGACGTATGCGACGTACTACGGGCTTGAGTTGGGCGCTCCGATGGACGCCATCACGACCGAAAACGACGCAGCCATCGTGATCGAGCCGTAGCATGGCCGTCCGTCCGCTCGCCTCCCAATCCGCTCAGGTTCGCAGCCCGGCTATCTTGGCCGACCGGCTGGTCAACATGTACGCGGAAGTATCGCCCAGCAGCGTCGGCGGATCGCCGCGCGGGATGCTGGGCCTGTACGGCACGCCGGGGCTTTCGCTGTTTGCCACGAGCGGGGCCAACGGCCCGACGCGCGCCGTATTCACGATGGGCGGCTATGCCTACATGGTGGTCGGTTCGGCCGTGTATCGCGTATCCACGGGCGGCACGGCGACGGTTTGCACCGGCACGGTTTCGGGTTCTGGCCCGGTATTCGGTGCAGAGAACGGCACGCAGTTGGTGATTGTGATACCGCCGCTGGCATGGGTCGCAAGCGGTACGTCGGTTGCGCAGATCACCGACCCCGATTTTCCCGGCGCATCGTCCGTCACCTACATGGACGGATACATGGTGTTTACCGAGCCGGACAGCGGGCGGTTTTTCATCAGCGACATCAACGACGCGACGCAGTACGACGCGCTCGACTTCGCCAGTGCGGAAGGTGCGCCCGATCCGCTTGTGCGGGCGTTTAACGACCATCGCGAGTTGTGGTTGTTCGGCGTCGAATCCACCGAAATCTGGGCCAATACCGGCGCGGCGGATTTCCCGTTCCAACGGGTCGACGGCGCGTTTATCGAGCGTGGATGCGCTGCGGCCAACAGCGTCGCCAAGGCCGACAACACCGTTTACTGGCTAGGCGATGATCGCATCGTCTACATGGCGAACGGCTACGTTCCGCAGCGTGTTTCGACCTACGGCATCGAAAACGAGATCCGCCAGTTCTCGACCATTTCCGACGCTATCGGCTGGTCATACGCTCAGGCCGGACATACCTACTACGTCATCAAGTTCCCGACCGCGAACCGGACGTTTGTCTATGACGTGTCGACCACGTTGTGGCACGAGCGCCAGTCCGGCCCGTTGATCGACAACGCCTGGCGGATCAACTCCGGCGTCGAGTTCGCGGGCAAGATCGTCTGCGCCGACAATCAGTCCGGCAATCTCTACTGGCTCGATCTGGACACCTACACCGAGGCCGGCGACGCGATCCGTTCGGTGATGCAGACGCCGCCCGTCTTTGGCGACATGAACGAGCGCATTACAATTCCCGCATTCGAGATCGTGATCGAGGCGGGCGTTGGCGAATTGAGCGGGCAAGGCGTCGATCCGCAGATTGCGCTTACATGGTCGGACGACAACGGCGCGACGTGGTTCCCCGAGAAATGGCGCAGCATGGGCGCGCGGGGCCAGCGGCAGACGCGGCTTGAGTGGAAGCGCCTCGGCAGCACGCGCTATCGCATCTTCCGCGCGGTCATTACCGATCCGGTAAAGCGGGCAATTGTCGGGTTTGCCCCCGTGGCCGAAAGGTTCGCGGCATGACGCAGGCCATTCTCCCCGGTTCTCGCGTGGCGGTGGCTGATGGTTCCGGCCTGCCGACCATCGCCTGGTATTCGTTCTTCCGCGACGTGGTTCAAAAGGACGTGGCGAATATCGAGACGAGCATTGACCAACTGACGGCTGCGGCGCGCGAAAACTCGATCCTCACGCTCTACAACGACTGCGACGGGGGCGGCTGATATGGCGGCCACCGTACTCCCGCTCGTTCGCGGCGTCCTGCTCACCACGTCGCCAACAATCTATTACACGGCCCCCGATATTTATACGGGGTGGGCCAGCCACGCGACGTTCTGCAACCTAACGCCGGGGGCGGTCAGCGTGACCGTGTGGCGCGTCCCCGAGGGGGAGGTGGGAGGCGATCAGTTCGCCATCCTGCGCGCCTACAGCATCGCGGCAAACACGACTTATCGCAGTCTAGAGATTGCCCGGTGCTCTTTCGAGACCGGAGACATGCTGATGGCGTCCGCCTCCGCCGGCAACGCCATCGCTTTCCAAGTTCACGGCGTGGAGGTGACTTAAAATGGCATGGGTAGCCCCTGTCGCAATGGCCGGCGCGCAGATCGGCAGCACTGTCGCTTCTGGCCTATTCGGCAACAAGGCGGCCAAGAAGGCGTCTAACATCGCCGCCGGCCAGCAGCGCCTCGATTACTACCTCGGGGAACGCGAGTACGAGGATAACGCTCCGTACAGGCAAGCCGGCGGCGCGGCGGTCAACCAGCTTTCGCAGCTGATGGGCTTGGGGCCGCTTCCGGGCACGGATCGCCGGTCGAGCAAGATCCGGGGCAACACGGACATTCTCGACACGTTCAACCGTGAGAACCCGGATGCGGCGGTGTGGACCGGCTATCCGTCCGGCGCGACGACGTACTCGACGGGCGGCTCCACGACGGGCGGCGGCGTGACCGGCGGCGGTCAGGTATTGCAGGACGGGACCGGCGGATGGTCGGACAAGGGCGGCGACCCGTCGCGCTATGATCCTGCATCCGGCGGTGGCGGCGTCGATCCGCGCGCGCAGGGT
>Ga0181343_1000572_pt1 | contig 15910 bp, 16 predicted proteins | sample Su13VDMLBSD_FD_130110 | JGI IMG/M metagenome (GOLD analysis project Ga0181343, IMG submission 130110) | Freshwater viral communities from Lake Michigan, USA - Su13.VD.MLB.S.D | ecosystem: Environmental > Aquatic > Freshwater > Lake | place: USA: Michigan | collected 2013-07-15 | reverse complement strand
TACTGGATGACCACCGACGGCGAGTTCCTTGTTGTCACAGACCTAAGCAATCCGTTCGCAGTGAACCCGCTGAAATATGGTTCGTCAGAAGTTGACCCTGACCCTGTGGTTGCCCTGCTGAAGCTACGCAATGAGGTCTATGCGCTCAACCGTCACACCATCGAAGTGTTCGACAACAGAGGCGGGGACTTATTCCCGTTCCAGCGCATCGAAGGCGCACAGATTGAAAAGGGCGTTGTCGGCACGCACGCTTGCTGCGTATTTCTTGAGAACATCGCATTCCTTGGCAGTGGCTTTAACGAAGCCCCAGGGATATATCTTGGAGCAAACGCAAACGCCAATAAGGTCAGCACGCAAGAGATTGACGAACTGCTTGCCACATTCACTGAAGCGCAACTAGCAACTGTAAAGCTAGAAGCACGAAACGATAGAGCGCACCAGCATCTATATATCCACCTTCCTGATCGCACGATTGTGTTTGACGCAGCGGCAACGCAAGAGCTGCAACAGCCTGTATGGTTCACGTTGACAAGCAGCCTTGTGGACTTCTCTCGCTATCGCGCTCAGAACTTCGTGTGGTGCTATGACAAGTGGTTGCTAGGCGACCCTACCAGCAGCGCCATTGGGTATCTGGTAAAGGATATATCGACGCACTGGGGACAGAAGGTGCGCTGGGAGTTTGGCACGACCATTATATACAACGAAGGTCGCGGCGCGATATTGCAGAACCTTGAGCTGGTTGCTCTGACAGGTTCGGTTGCGTTTGGCTTAGACCCAACGATTAACACCAGTTACTCGATTGACGGGCAAAACTGGAGCCAGCAGAAGTTCATTAAGGCGGGTAAGACCGGAGAGCGTGCAAAGCGTCTTGTATGGTTCCACCAAGGCTGGATGCGTAGCTGGCGCGTTCAACGCTTCCAAGGCACATCGGATGCCCATATGTCGTTTGCTCGGCTGGAAGCAGCTATAGAGCCATTGGCCTACTGATATGGTTCAGAAGCTCAACCTTACCCGCGACCAATTTGCTTCGTTCCTGCAAGATCATGAGCAAATCAAGCAGTTTGAGCGGCTGTTCGCTACGGTTGACACCATTGACACAGTAACGCTTGACGAAATTAGCATTTCGGCTGGCAATGCCGAGGCTTCTGCTAATGATGCCCTTGCACAGATTACGCGGATTGCTGATGCACTTGAATTGCTAACGCAGGCTCCACTAATCGAAAACAACAACTCGATTGTCACCGACTACATTGATTTTGATGGCACGCCTCCGCACGTTGATCGCATTCGGCGCATGGCTTGGAATCCAAGCGACCAGACCCTTGATTTGGGCATGGAATACGGCGTCATTCAGCAGATAGGGCAGGAAACATACGCCCGTGTTGAAAACATGACCGGAGTAGCAATCCCTAACGGAACAGTGGTTGGCTTCGTTGGCGTTGGCGCAAACAATACTTTGTCTGTTGCGCCTTATCTTGCTGATGGGGCAACGCCGACGCTATACATCCTTGGCGTAATGACGCACGACTTGCCGGATAGCGGTGAGGTTGGTTATTGCAATGTCTGGGGACACGTTCGCAATCTGGACACAAGCGCCTTTAGTGCGGGAGATATTCTTTACGCATCGCCAACGGTAGCGGGTGATTTTACCAACGTTAAGCCGACTGCTCCTGACAACGTAATCCCGCTTGCTGCTGTGCTAAAGGTTGGCGCAGCTGATGGCGAGATTTTCGTTCGCCCTACAATTGAGCAAGAACGTTATTACGGCGAATTTTACAACACGACTGGCGTTACTCCTGTCGCCGCAAACACCGCCTATGCCCTGTCATGGGACGGAGCAACCATTTCGGATGGCGTTATGGCTACGGGAAGCCAGATTGAGGTATCTGAAAGCGGTCTGTTTCAGTTTAACGCACGGGTTCAATTCTCATCCAGCAACGCCAATACAAAGAGCGCATGGCTTTGGTGGAAGCTTAACGGAACGACAACCTATTCAAACAGTGCGGTGATTGGAACTCTTTCCACAAACAACGGATATGTGGTATTGCGTAACTCGCAGTTCTTCTCTCTTGCCGCTGGGGATTATATTGAGTTGATGTGGGCGGTAGACGATACAAGCCTTGCACCGACAAACGTAGCGGCTACGGCTTTCGCTCCTGCTGCTCCGTGTGGCCTGATCGAAGTCACGCAGATTCAGCAATAGGAGTCGTTCATGACCGTTACGGTTAAAAATATCATCCCAGCCAAGGAAGCTGAAAACGTCCAGACCACGCAATACACTGCGGTGAATTGTCGGTGCATCATTGATAAGTTCACAGCTACCAACACAAGCGCAGGCAATGAAAGCCTGAGCGTCAATCTTGTTCCTAATCTGGGAACGGTTGGTGATGACAATCTAATCGTCGATGCACGCATGATTGCTCCTGGCGAGACATACACGTTTCCTGAACTGGTTGGCCAAGTGCTAGATACCGGAACCTTCATTTCAACAATTGCCAGCGCGTCTGCATCCCTTACCATTCGCGCTTCTGGACGGGAGATAGTAACATGAAGAAGCCAATGATGATTATTGAAGGCTTCGCGGGTATGCGCGAAAGCGAACCCTTCATTACCACCGCTGAGAACAAGAAGAACACCAAGATCGTGATCGACGATTGGATGCTTGGCCCTGAGAATCCCAGCAACGAGAAGGACGCTAATCCTGAATACTGGATTGCGCTTGGCAAGGCTATGCAAGTCGATGAGGCTGAAGCCCGTCGGCGTCGCTGCTCTAACTGCGAGTATTACGACAACAGCACATTGACACAAGCGAAGATGGAAAAGATACCATTTAACGAGTGGGACGTTGACGCTGGATTCCGTGGCTACTGCCATAAATTCGAATTTATCTGTCACGATCTTCGCTCTTGTCAAGCACAAGAAGAACGAGACTTTGAATTTGAAGATTAAATTGTGCATCCTTCATGGTGGATGCGTTTATCGCATAGATATGCTTCGTGAGCCTCAATAGCTGTTTCAAACATACCAAGGTATTTTAACTTTTTATCAATTCTTATTTGAGCTTGAAATTTATTGCCAATCTTAGAAACACCTAAGTATGAACTATTAGTTTTTAGGCTCACCATTTTTAGATTTTGTGCATTAATTGCTGGAGTTGCATCCCGAAGGTTTTTTATGGAATTGTTATTACGAACACCATCAATATGATCAATAAGCTTTTCAGGAAAATTTCCATAAAAATATAACCACGCAAGTCTATGAGCAAGATAACTTTTGTGATTAATCTTTATCCTAATGTAACCATCTTTTTTGGATTTTGATCCAGCTACAGAGTTTTTATACATTTTCGTAGAAAGTGAATTAACCCAATGAAAAATTCCAGTCTCAGGGCAATAGCGGATAAGCTCACGCAAACGTTCTTGAGTAATCATAAAACACCTCATCAGAGTGCTGCATCAGGAAAATTACAGCAAGCGATGATGAGTCGCCTGTCCCCCGTCAGGTAAGCTGCATGATGGTAATTAAGATACTTTATTGCCAAAGGCAAACAAATTGTGATATGGTTTCGCCACAGAGCCTTAAAGAGCAGCCTGTGGCTCATTTCGTAAAGGTTATGCTGTGACTGCAATATGCCGCACAAAAGACATTGATACAGTGCAAGGAACTCTTATTGAGCCTTTCACAAAGGCTTTTAACGAGTCTGATGTTCAGCGTCTAGAGTCGGCACTTCTCGATCTTCCGCAAGCTGACTGCCCTATCACGCACAGGTTTGCTCCAGGCATTTACATTCGTGAAGTCGTTATGCCAGCTGACTCTTACATAGTCGGCCATCATCATAAGACTGCTCACTTCAACAATATGCTATCTGGTCGCCTGACTATCTTAAATGAAGATGGCACAAAGACGGAGCTAGTTGCTCCACAGTCGTTCATTGCTCCACCTGGTCGCAAGATAGCCTACATCCATGAAGATGTGATCTGGCAGAACGTCTTTGCAACTGATGAGCGCGATGTTGATACGCTTGATGAGATGTTCCTAGACAAGAGCGAGTCATGGCAGGAATCAAAGAAGTTTAACCAGATGCTGTTAAGCTTCGACCATTCTGAGGATATTGCTGACTTTTATGCAGCGATTGAGGAGTTTGGCTTTGACGCTGAGACAGTGCGGGAAATATCTGAATTACAATATGACCAGATTCCGTTTCCGCATGGCGAGTATAAGGTTGCGTTGGGTGATAGCCAGATCGAAGGCAAAGGATTGTTTGCATCTGGTAACATTCCGCAATTTGAGGTAATTGCACCAGCATTGATGGGCGGATTTCGCACACCAGCAGGTCGCTACACTAACCATTCAAAGAATCCAAATGCCATGATGTTTCGTATGGAAAATGGTGATATATATCTGGTTGCAATGCGCGACATCTCAGGATGCAAGGGCGGCAGCAACGGCGAAGAAATTACAGTTGATTATCGTCAGGCTTTAATTGTGACGATAGGAGGATATTGATATGAGTGCGGTAGCAGCAGCAGTTATTGGAAGCGCGGTTATTGGCGGCGTTGTAGCAAGTAAAGGAGCCAAGAGAGCTGGGCAAGCGCAAGTGCAAGCTGCTGATGCGGCTGCGGCTGAACAGCGTGCTGCTCGTGAAGAAATGCGGAAGTTACTCAATCCATATGTTTCCGCTGGGACACCCGCTCTACAAGCTCAGATGGCAGCGTTAGGTCTTTCAGGGCCAGAAGCGCAGCAAGCATACGTAACCCAGCAAGAGCAAAGCCCATTCTTTCAGTCATTGGCTCAACAGGGTGAAGAAGCAATCCTGCAAAACGCATCAGCAACTGGCGGACTGCGTGGCGGGAATGTTCAGGGCGCATTAGCTCAATTTCGACCAGCTTTGCTAAATCAGTTCCTTGAGCAGCAATATGGTCGTTTGTCGGGCCTGACAAACCTTGGGCAAAGATCGGCTGCTGGCGTTGGTGCTGCCGGACAAGAGGCTGCAACTCAAATTGGGCAAGCGTATACTCAAGCAGGGCAAGCAAGAGCAGGCTCTGCATTAGGACAAGCCAACGCTTTCAATCAGGCGCTTGGCACAATAACTGGATTTGGTACAAGTGCGGCTGGACAAACAGCAATAGGGAAACTTTTCTAATGGCTGAACCGTATAACTATAATATTGCACCACCAACTGATGCGTTCCAAAAAGCATATGCCTTTGGCACTGCGGTTGACCAACAACAAAAACAACAAGCGCAGCAATTAGCGGAGAAACAAAGAGTGCAAGCTGCTCTCGAATCTATCAGCAGAGATAGATCGCCAGAAAACCTTGCTAAGAATCTTCTCCTTGTTCCTTCAATAAAAGAACAGGTTCTAGCAAGTGAATCTATATTAAACGAAGCGCAGCGAACTTCTGACAACCAGTTCCGTGCAGAAGTAATAGGCTTGGCTAAGGGCGGGAATATAGATGCCGCTAAAGCTCGGCTAGCTGCACAAGCCGAAGGTTATGCAAATACACCTGGCAAAGAACAACAAGCTGCTGCAGCACAGGCATTGTTAAAGAGTTGGGATATTGATCCTGACCCCATTGTTAATACAATGGAAATTCAGTTAGTTATAAGTGATAAGGACTTATACAAAACATTATTTGATGCTGGTGAATTAACTGCATTTCAAAAGAATCAAAGGGCTGCTGGCGTTAACCCTAAAAGTCCTGAAGGCATCGCACAAGCAGAGCAATTTTTAAATTTGCAAATTGATCCTATAGTTGAGATGGTGACGCCTGATAACGTAAAGTTTGTTGGCCCCCGTTCCGAATATTTCAGGCGCTATGGTACAAACGCGCAAGAGCCTGTTGTAAAGGCGCTACCCGCTGTGGGTGAAGTAAGAAGTGGTTATAGATTTAACGGCGGTGATCCGGCTCAAAAAAGTAACTGGTCTAAAGTAGGAAATTCAGGAGGTCAGACGGAGGCTCCGTCTGGTAACTTTCAAGGGAAGTGATATTGATCCAGTGAAAGATTTAGGCGCACTTGGCTTTGCTCCCACAAGTGGATTCAGAACTGAGAAGCATCAACAGGCTCTAGTGAAGCAGGGAATGACAACAACTGCTCGCGGTTCACATCCCGAAGGTGACGCATTAGATTTTATGCCACCCAAGGGTATGAAGGTTTCTGAAGCTATGGCTTTGGTAAAACAGAAGTATCCTGGCGCTCGCGTTGCTGTCAGCAACAAAGGCGCATTGCACATAACGTTCCCCGGCTGGGGTAAAGCTCCAGACGTAAGTCGTTCTCGTGAAAGATATGGTAATTAATATGGCACAAAATCCTTGGGACGAATATAAACCAACCACGGCTCCTGTCGATCAAGGCGTTCTTATTCCGCAAGCACCAGAAAAGCCTAGAGAGGCTCCTAGTGGCTATCGGTATAGTGATGGTGGTAATCTAGAGATTATTCCTGGTGGCCCTGCTGATCCCAATGCGCCAAAGCCTGGTGATGCAAAGCCGACTGAAGCGCAAAGTAAAACATTAACGCTTCTTACGCGCATAGCTGGCGGCGCAAATGATATTAAAAATACCTTAGCGATTAATCCTGAAGCGCAACAAGCGGGAATATTGGAAACACTTTCTCGTGATGTTTTGGGTGAAGGTGTCATTACCCGCAATCTTTCTGGCGAGGATCGTCGCATAGTTACAGACGCGCAGGGCAATATGCTTGATGCGCTTTTGACTATGGGAACTGGTGCAGCATACAATGAGGAGCAGAAGGTAGCTAACCGAATAAGCTATTTTCCTCAGTATGGAGATTCAGAGCGCGAAATTGCGATAAAGAATCAGCGCATGAATCAAGCAATCGAGGCGGCGCGTATCCAAGCTGGCCCACTGGCTGCTGACTTTGAAAAAAGTATTCAGCCACTTATGGGGATCATTGAAGGCAAAGTTGAAACAGACGCTGCTGGGCGTGAGATTGTTCCGCCTGAATTGCGCGTATCACAGGGCGCGGAATATTCAACTGATGCTGACTTTAAAAAACGTGAAGAACAAGCAAAGGCTTGGTCTGCAACTCAAGGGTTGCCATTTGACCAAGCTCTTGAGAAGTTTAATGCTGATATTCAGGCATTGGGCTATGAGGCTGCTGGCCCAGAAACCATTAATGTTTTAAAAATGTGGGAAGAATCAACACCTGGCGAACGCAATAAAGTTAAATGGGAGCTTCCTAAAACTGGCGTTCGTGAAAGTGGCGGCCCAGGAGCAGCCGCAGCTATTGGCTCTGGTCTTGTTACTGGAGTTAGTGCTGGACTTGGCGAAGAATTTGTTAATCTTTTTGATGCGGACGCTGCGGCAAAGCTAGAGGCTGCGAAGCAATATGGCCGTGAAGAATATCCATTAACAACTTTGGGCAGCGAAATTGTCGGTGGCGTAATTTCACCAATAAATAAAATCATTCCTGGCGCTCCTGCAATGGCTCCAGCTAGAGAAGCTATTACGCAAACTGCAAAGCAAGCCGCTCTTTATGGTGGCCTTGCTGGGGCTGGTGAAGCCGCTCCTGATGCCGGACTTCTTGAACGTATTCCTGGCGCTGTAATTGGCGCTACAACTGGTGGCGTTGCTGGTGCTGCTGCTCAAAAATATATAACTCCTGCTGTTACGTCTGCGGTTGAAAGATTTGTTGCTCCTGCAGTCAGCCGCTTGATTACGCCAACTGCTGGACAAGCTATTCCTGCTGCTGAAGCCGCTGGTATTCCACTAATCACTTCCGACATTGTTCGACCAAAGACATGGTTTGGAAAGTGGGCGCAGGAGACAATGGAAAAGATTCCGGTTATAGGAACTGGTGGCGCACGCGCAACGCAACGGGAAGCTCGTGAAGCTGCTATTACAAAACTCTATGATGAGTTCAATGCTGGAACGGCTGAAATTGATGATGTGACTCGTGACTTTTTGAAGGTTCGTGGTGAGCAGATTGGTAAACTAACACGCGATAAAAGCGCCGTTCTTGATAAGGTTTCTGGATCGCCAGTTGATATATCGGATACGTTGGCAGTTATTGACTCTGGAATCGCAAAGTATGCAAACCTTCAAAGCTATCAGCCATTAATCTCTAAATTGCAGTCTTTCCGTAATGATCTTCTGTCTGGTGATATAGCCAAGATTGAACTTACACGCAAAGCCATTGGCGATGCACTAGGTGATGATACTCTAAAGCCAGTGGCATCTGAACTGAAAAAGGTTGTCAATGACATCTATCCAGCTTTGCGCCAAGACATGGGGCGGCATATTCAGCAATTTGGCGAAGCGGGGGATTTTGCTAAGTGGCGTTCTGCCAATGCAGCCCTGTCAGACTTTGCTACTGATCTTGAAAACTCCACTATAAAGCGCGTGCTTAAAAATGGTAATGCTACTCCAGAGGAAGCTACATCATTATTGTTTAGCAAGAAGCCAAGCGAAGTTCGCGCTCTTTTTGGAAGCCTGAGTGAAGAAGGTAAGAAAAACGCACGCGCTTTGATTGTTCAGGATATGGTTAAAAAGTCTGGTGGGATTGATGAACTTAGTCCTGCAAAATTCACAACGCAACTAAAGCAGTCTGCTCAAAAGATTGGTGTTGCCTTTGAGCCAGCCGAAGTTGCTCGTCTTGACGGTCTTTTGCGTGCATTGCAGTTTACACGGCGTGCTGACCAAGCAGCGGTTACAACTATGAGTGGGCAACAACTTTTGCCATTTGCGGTAACTGGTGGGGTTTCTTATATGTCGCCAGGAACGGGGATGGTTCTCAGCACAATTATGGCTGGCGCTCGTGCATATGAAACAAAGGCAGTTAAGAATCTGCTTGTTGCATTGTCTCGCACTGCACCTGGCAGCAAGGCAGAACAGAATGTCTTGGGTAGTTTGACTCGCGTAATGTCTCAAGAAGCTGGCCGTAAGGGCGGAGAAGGTGGTCAATCTGTTACGGAATCTATGGCCCCGCCAGAAGTTCCTACACAATGACCTTTCGCAGTAACATAATTTCGGCTATAAGCCCAAAGACGCAAGGGATTAAGTTCTAATGGCACTTACTCAAGTTACCGGCCCTTACCCAATATTTACCGATCTAGACGGCACGCCTCTGGATGATGGATACCTGTATATAGGTGAAATCAACGAAGACCCTGAACAGAATCCGATTCAGGTCTTTTGGAATAGCGCCCTTACAATTCCAGCTACTCAGCCGATCCGCACAAGCAATGGCTACGCCTATCGTAACGGCACTCCAGCTTTGCTTTACACTGGTGGTGAGTTCTCAATCACAATCCGCAATAAGCGTGAGGAGTTCGTTCTCTACAGTCCTGTAGGCTATGGCTTCGATCCTGCCGCTGTATCTGCTTCTGTTGTCAAGAACGATTTTACAGGTGATGGCGTTGAAGTTGACTTTGTGCTGTCGGCATCTCCATCGACTATCCTTGCGACGAACATTTTTATTAATGGCGTCTATCAGGAAAAGGATAGCTACACTCTTTCTGGTAACACCATTACGTTCTCGATTGCTCCACCGCTGAGTTCCAGCATTGAGGTAATGACCAACGAAACTGGTGTTATCAATAGTGGTAATGCTACTGCTATCTCATACACGCTGACAGCCGCTGGCGCTGTTGGGCAGACAGTTCAGACTAAACTTGAGCAATATGTATCGGTTGCGGACTTTGGTGCTGATAATACTGGTGTAGCAGACAGCACCGCTGCATTTGATGCGGCAGAGGCATATTTGGCTACCCTTAGCGGTGGAATTATGTTTGTGCCTCCCGGCGACTATCGTCTGAATTGGGTTTGCACGACCGACAATATAACTGTCCAAGGTTCTGGAGGCTTAGGCGAATTTGACGCAGCTTGCTTGCGTCCGTTTTCGCTATCTAGCCCGACTGTTACTATAGCAGACGGTACGAATAACATTCGGTATTGCCAACTTATCAATCTTCATATCAGCGGATCAGATGGGACGCCTAGTGGCGTAACAAATTATGCCAATAATGCCCCTAGCGCGTTGCTTTTAAGTGGTGGCGCGGTAAGAACCATTATTAGCGGATGCGTGTTCTACAACGGCAAAAAAACTGTTTCTTTGGAGCCAAGTGCTACGTATCCCGTAACTGGATGCCGTTTTATTAACTGCATTATTCGCAATGACATTTTGGATAGCAACCTTTCCCGCGCAATCTATACTGTGCGTTTGGCTGACCCAGGCTATAATACCGATAATAAATTCACGCTGACAAAACTAAATAAGCCCGGTGATGGTTACGCTGCCGAAGTTGATGGCACAATTGTCGGTATAACTTTTGAAGTTTTTCAGTCGTATTGGGATTTTAAGCCCTCTTGGGGTATCTTAGTAAAAGGCGGTTCCGGCATCGTTTGCGATGATTTGCAACTTGACCCCGGCGTAAACGGCGCGATCATCATTGAAGCTGATAGCGATGGCGAAGTTGGCCGATTTATTACTGGTGTTATGCGCCACGGTGGGCAGAAATTCAAATTCCCTAGCTATACCGTTGATATTCCAGCAGAGGCTGACACATTTGCTTGGCAGGCGCGTCTACCAAAGGCGCATCTTGGGCTTCAAGTTTTCTGGGGTCTTGCTGACGACCCCTACAACACAGACACGCAGCTTGTTGCAAATCCGGGTATCGGCGGTTCGTTGCGACTTGAGAATGCCGATTGGATTCTAAACGACGAACTTTACGTTAGGGGCAGCAACGCTAACAATTTTGGCGCGTTTATCAGCGCTAACTCAGTCAATGGCGGCGCTTATATGGAAGCGCTTGGGACGAATCAAAATGTGCGCCTTAAATCAAGCGGAACCGGCGCCATTACGTTTGAAACCGCAGGTTCAGTGCGGCCAAATTCTGACGGAACTGTTAGTCTAGGATCATCTGGCTTTAAGTGGTCAGAAGTATGGGCTGTAAACGGTTCGATTCAAACATCTGACGAAACCGCCAAACAGCAGATCAGCTCAATTGATGATGCTGTTTTGCGCGCTTGGGGCAATGTCGAATATTATCAGTATAAGTTTAATCATGCTGTTGAGGCTAAAGGCAATGGCGCACGCTGGCACGTCGGCGTTATCGCGCAGCGCGTTAAAGAAGCATTCGAGGCAGAAGGTATCGACCCATTCGCTTATGGCATTTTGTGTTATGATGAATGGGATGACGAATACGAAGATGTGCGCGAATTTTATACGGTTATTGAGGAAGCTAGTGGGCAAGAACTTCAAAAATCCCGTTTAACAGGCGAAAAACGCTTGGTTCGTGCTGCGGGAGCCGAATATGGCATTCGCTATGACGAAGCATTAACGCTTGAATGTGCGTACCTTCGCAGCAAGCTGGGCAAATAGAATATGATTACTCCTGCATATAGCCCTACCGCTACAGAGCGTGTTCTTCCACGTATGGCGCTGGACTTCACCACTGGAACACTTGATCCTCGCGTTACCGTGACGCGGGCGCTCAATACAGCTACCCGTGTCAATAGCAGTGGCTATATTGAAGGTGTAAATGCCAACCTTCCTCGATTTGATTATAATCCATCAACACTCGCACCTCTTGGGTTGTTGATCGAAGAAAGCCGAACAAATCAAATTAAACAATCTCAAGCCCTTGGAACTTCTCCTTGGACAGTCAGCGCGGCAACTATTTCGGCAGACCAAGCCATCTCGCCTGACGGAACACAAAATGCAGACCTTCTATATCCTGCATCTACGGGCACAAGTCGCGAAGTCTATCAAGCTGCTGGATATACTGGAGGCGTTGCATATACTCTTAGCATTTATGCAAAAGCAGCAGGAATGTCTTGGATTACATTTGGTGCAGGCGTTGGTTCTGGCGCGGCGGCGCGGTTGGCGTTTTTTAATGTATCTACAGGCGTTGTGGGCACGACAGGGGCTAGTATAAGCAACGCTTCTATTACATCTGTAGGTAATGGATGGTATCGAATATCGCTTAGATATACTCCAGCGGGAGCAGGCGGGTTTATAGAAATATCGCCTGTTGATGGTGATAACAACTATACCGGCACTAAAACTGGAACGAATGGCGTTTATCTCTGGGGCGCTCAAATCGAAGTAGGAGCATTTGCCACCAGCTACATCCCCACGACCACGACCAGCCTGACACGCAACGCTGACGTTGTAAGCATGACTGGGACGAACTTCAGCGATTGGTATAACGCTAGCGAGGGTGCTTTTGTTGTTGAAGCTTTGCGCTATGACAACGCTGCTAGAACTGCGGCTGCCTTTGATGTAGATGACGGAACGGCTGCAAACTATATACAGCTATCGTCAACCGCTACATCTGGCAGGGGTATTATTAGAGTGTCATCAGGCACCGCTATTAACTTATCCGCTGGATCAGCTGCTGTTACTACTCCTGCAAAACTGACAATGGCATATAAAAACGCTAGTTTTGCTTTTAGTTCTGGCGGTGCAGCACCGGCTACAAACGCTGCGTCGGCGGTGCCAACAGTATCTCAAGCTTTGATCGGAAGTGGTATAAACGGTTCGTATTTAAATGGCGCTGTTTCTAAGGTAATGTATTGGCCGCAACGCTTAATTAATGCAGAAGTGCAATCATTTTCAAAGTAAGGAATTGCCATGTCGCTGACTAAAGTAACCTATTCAATGATTGCTGGCGGTGCGGTCAATGTGCTTGATTACGGCGCTTCCGCAACCGCAACCGCATCGGCTAACACCGCTGCAATTCAAGCTGCGATTTCTGCTGCAAGCGGTCGTACAGTGTATATTTCTGAACAATTAAATTGCAACCCAATTACAGTAACTGGGGCAACGGTAGACATTGAATTTTCAGACTCAGGCAAACTTATTTTTGCTGCGTCCAACAATGACGATTTTGTTTTAGACGCCTGTACAGGCAGAATTAGAAATTACAGAGCAACACACACTGGCGATCTTGGTGGGGGTGTGTTTAGCGGGTTAAAAATTGACGCGTGTAACAATTTGTTAGTTGATGGTTTTACCGTTGATGGTGGTAAAGACATTTTGATTTTTATGTACGATAGCGATAACATAAAAGTTGCAAACGGCAATTTCCCATGCGACGTCCTTAGCCGTGCGGGGAACGCTGGGTATGTATTTGGTTGCCGTGACAGTGGGTTTTCTAATTGTTCAGCCGAAAACGTTGAGTTTGGTTTTGCCATTGTAGGCGCGGGATATAAATCAGGCACTATTCCGCCACCACGCACATACGATCAAGAAATGGGGATGTATATCCGTGACTGCTATGTGTACGACCATACCAGCCACGCTTTCGATATAAACGGGGCTGTTGGCGCAACTATTAGCCGCTGTGTTGCTGACACCTATACAGGCAATTCAGGGAACGCATCGTTTCAAATTAAAAACTCTACAAACCTTCCATCTGAATCTGAAATTGATACTCGCTCGTCAACCGTTGAACATTCCGTATGTCATAACGGCGAAATAGGATTTTTCGCTCAAGACACACGCGGCGCATATTTTATTAACAACAGGGTAATACGCTGTCAAAGCTATGGTGTATATCTGAACGATGCGGACTTTTCTATTGTCTCAGGTATAAGCATTGAAGATTGGTGCTTAGACGCAACCGCTACCGGAGCTAACGGCGAAACAAAAGTTTCAGCGATTGGTGTAGCCGATACCTCGTCAGATTGCAAAATTTCGGGTGTTAGTATCCGTTTAAAAGATACGCCTAACGCATCAAATATGCGACTCATATATGCTGGCGGCGCTCGTACTGAAATTTTTGACATGAAAGTCCAAAAAATAACGGGCGCTTCTGATGTTAGCGAAGGTTTAGTTATAGCAGGCGCAAATTGTTACATAGCTGCAAAGGTTGTGCCAAGCTTTTCAACTACAAAATTAAATGATATTGCGCTGACAACTGCTTATGAAATGTCATACGGCATTACATGGTCGTTTTCTTCTGGTACATCTGCTACGTTTAATTTGTCACCCACACGAGGCATGATTGTTGGCTCTGTATCTGCTTATTTAGCTGACGGCGTTGTTAGCGGACACGTTTGGACTGTCGGTCGCGTTGGAGATAACGACGCGTTTGTTACTTCAAGAACCGCCGCTACTGAAACGATTGCTCCCAACGGCGTAACCAACGAACTAGGGTCAGGCCAGATATTGCAAGCTTTTGGTAGTTCTGGATCAGGCTCTATCAGTTTAAACGTTATAGTTAGCGGTGTGGCTGCTTCGTAACCATTTGAATAAACCAGACTGCAAAGATTAAAGGACAAAGACCATGTTAAAAGCAGCACCAAACCAAACAGTCTTCCCAACGGTGGATTCTAGCGCCTTTATCCTAAGTGCGGCTGGCATCATCACTGAAGCTGGAACCACACGCACGCTGTCGGCCGGCGACAACGGCAAGGTGATCTATTGCACCTCAGGATCTGCGGTAACGATTACCTGCGCTGCTGGCCTTGGCGCTGGCTTCTCCTGCACGATCATTCAGGGCGGCGCTGGCAAGGTAACTGTAGCGGCTGGCGGACAAACGCTTGTCTCTTATTCGTCGCTGTTCAGCACTATGGGAACTAATGCGGTCATCTCCGCGATATGTCCTGTAGCAAATACGTTTCTATTAGCTGGTAACCTTGGAGTCTAATCATGGCAAGTAATTCACAAATCGCATTTGCACCCCTTGGCGAGACCATCGCTATCACTGCAAACGCAACTTCACCTAACGGCGTTCAAGCTTTGGTGTCTGAGCGCAATAAAGCGCACTCGACCGGACAGTATCGCGTTGTCAATGCTGGCACTGTGATTGTGCATCTTGGCGTTGGCCCGACTGCTGCAAAAGCGGCGGCTAATGCTGAAGCTGCTGTATCTGGCAACCCCGCTGCTGGCATCCCATTGCTCCCAGGCGCTGTTGAGATTCTTCGCTTCAGTGATACATCTTATTTCAGTGGATTGGCTGCGAGCGCACAAACGCTTTACATCACACCTGGTCAAGGCATTTGATCGGTGGCAACCATAGACGAAACGCAAGCGCAACTTAACACCCATGAGCAAGTCTGTGCGTTTAGATACGAGAGTATCTGTGCGCGAATGAAGCGGATCGAAAGCTTGGGCATATCTGCTTGCGGCACAATCATTGTGTTGCTGATAGGCATATTAGTAAGCGTCTTGCAAAAGGGTGCGGTGTGAGCATCATCCTTGGCAGCCGTTCTTTATCGCGTCTTGAGGGAGTTCATCCTGATTTAGTGCGTGTGGTAAAGAAGGCTGCTGCTATGTCGAGCTTGGACTTTACTGTCTTGGAAGGCTTACGCACCACAGATCGTCAACGTAAGTTGCTAGCACAGGGCGCAACAAAGACACTCAATTCGCGTCACATTACTGGACACGCTGTTGACCTAGCGCCGCTTATTGATGGCAAGGTGTCGTGGGACTGGCCTTTGTACCATAGATTAGCTAAGATAGTAAAAGCTGCGGCGGCAGATGAGAACGTCCCAATTACCTGGGGCGGAGATTGGCGAACTTTTAAGGATGGCCCACATTGGGAGTTGAATTGGAAGTCCTACCCGAAAGGAAAATGACATGAAAAAGGAACAATTATTTGGACTCGTTCGTACACTTGCTGCGGCTGGCTTTGGCTATCTTGCAGGAAAAGGTCTCATCGACGGTGCAACGGTTGACCTGTTGGCTGGGGCGGTAGCAACCATTGGCGTGGCTATCTGGTCGTTTGTCAGCAAGCAACCTGAAACTGAGTCCGCAGAATAATGAAGTTTCTGACGCTCTTGCTGGGTGTTCTGGACAAGCTATTAAGTGCTTGGGCAGAAGGTCGTTGGAAGCGGCAAGGGCGTCAGGAAACCATCAAGGACATGAATGATGAGATTAACAGGCAAATCGAACTTGGTGAGGCTGCTATCATTATCATTGATCCTGTTCGCGCTGAACG
>Ga0181343_1000571_pt1 | contig 15949 bp, 24 predicted proteins | sample Su13VDMLBSD_FD_130110 | JGI IMG/M metagenome (GOLD analysis project Ga0181343, IMG submission 130110) | Freshwater viral communities from Lake Michigan, USA - Su13.VD.MLB.S.D | ecosystem: Environmental > Aquatic > Freshwater > Lake | place: USA: Michigan | collected 2013-07-15 | reverse complement strand
GGCCTCCTTGGCTTTGTGCCATTCTTTGACAGCGTTCTCCGCCTTTTTGATCCATTGAGGAGACTCGCAGCTAGTCCACCCGATTTGATCAGCACAGTCGGAAAGTTTATCCCCCGCCTCCTCTAGCCTCCTGATCCGATCCACCAGATTGAGTGTGTGAATATCAAGTTTTCTGTACATCTCACACGCTCGGTTGAGTTCGCGTTCTAGTTTGCGAGAAAAATCGGCATCTACGGTTGGATAACCATCTCCTCCATCAGGTTTCCACGCAGCATCCGTCCTCGGTGTATCGCTGACCATTTTGTTGGTGTTAACAATATGGTTGGTCATTTCGCCTCCTCCCATTTGCCAATCGTGCGTAGGAAAGCCTCTGCGCGTTGGGATGCGGTGGCTGATCGAAGTCTCCGCATATCTTCGGCGTTATTTGTCACAAAGCGTCCTTCAACGACTTGTTCCAGTGCCTCAGAGTATTCCAAATCTTGTTCATTAGTTAGCACCTTCTCCGCATCGTGCATGGCGTTGAGGTCGTTGAGGTAGTTGGGTGGATTGTATGCGGTATTTCCCGATGGAACGTGCAACCAATCCAATCCCTTCGCGGTATGCTTCGCGGGATTAAGAATCCACCCACACGCTTCCGCGACAGCTATTCGTTGCGCTTCTGGTGTCACGGCTTGGCCTCCTTGGCTTTGCGCCAGTTGACGGTTGCCAACAGGTCGTAGGTCTGGGTATTGGCTAACGCATCCCCCGCCTCCTCCAGCCGCTTGATGCGCTCATTGGCCGCGTTGAGTTGGCGTTCGAACTTCCTGCACAGCATGCCAAGCTCTGCCACGTTGTGCGGAGTGCTGTCTGATATTGGGGTGTCGCTCATAGCTTGGACTTCTTGTTCATTTGGTTTTCAACTTTTTTCCAGTAAACGATTGTCGCGGATTTTTTATGACCTTGAGGCCCCCCATTCCAGATTCGTGCAGCCTCTTCGTCTGTACGTCCCTTGGCGTAGTGCCCGAGATAAACCCGAGCAACCTGAACCGCAATCGTCCTATTGGTCATTTCCTGATGAGTAAAATGCGTTCCAGCAATTTTGTTCGCATCAACAACTACCGATCGGTGAATCTGTAATGGCCCAATCGCCGCTCCTGAATCGCCAATCGCTAAGTCGCGCCCACCGCTTTCGACCATGATTAGGGCCGAAATCAAAGATGTAAGATTCATTGGGCATCGGCTTAGAGGTTGCACCAGAGCCAACCGTTGGTAAGCCCAACGTCATGCCCACCAATTTCAATTTCGCATCGTTCTGTATGCGGAAGCTGGCGGGAAAAAGCGTCCCAATGTTCTTCGGCATCGCGGCGGCTAAGTCCAGATGCAAAGGCAAAACCTTCAATAAACTGCTGTTTCGCCCATTCAATTTCTGATTCGTGCGCTGTTTTCATTCGTAGGGTATTTTATGGTTTTTGTATCGCAGCGTGTCGCTTGCTTGGGGATATCTAAACCCATCCTTGGGTTGAATAAAAGATAAAAGTGAAAAAGTTTTCGTGCGTTGAGCAGTCGCACCCCTGCCTGTTGTTTAGTTAAGCGTAGCAGCGAATTCTCCAGCCATCTCAAGGGCGCGGGATTTCATTCTGGCTCCGGATCCGTCAGCCATGTAGTCGAGTGTTTCGGTGGTGCGTCGATGGTCAACGTATTCGGTAACAGCGTTGTAAGCTCCCCAGAGAGTTCCGCGAACCCCGCGAATCTCAGAACCAATTCCACCGTCGTGCAGGTTTGTGATTTCCTGAATCACGTTCTTGGATCGGGTCGAAAGATCATCCCAAGATCCGTAGAGGTTTCCGGTCACAACCCCTCGGAGGTAATTGCTGACATCACCCGATGTAAGCTGCGTAGAAGCCATTACCTTGAACTTTGATTTGGCATCATCGAAGAACACCCCGGCTTTGCCCAAAAGCTCACCAGCAAGCTTTAGGCGGCTTTCGGCGTTGATCGTATGATAAACCCGAATTGTTTCGTTCTCTTTTGAAGACCGAAGAGCGGCCCCGAGCGTGTTGGCGCAAACCACCCGAATCGGAGTGAAGAATCCGGTCACAGGCGAAGAACCGTCGTGGGAATTGGTAAGCAGCAAATATTGGCAAACGCTGTCATTTGGAAGTACATCAAATGATTCAGGCAATCGGGCAAGCATCCATACCCGCTCACCATCACCAAGCACCCCTGCGGATTCATACCGAGCTTTGTCGTCTCCAAATACCCCATCGAAGAAGGAGAATGCGGAGCGGTTTTGCAACGGCTGGTATCGGCTCCCAACCACACCCAGTACTCGCTCGGTATCTTTGCGAATAATCGCACGCTTGTTGGGAACCTCTACTCCATTGGAGAGGTACATTTTTTCCATTTCAACCTCCCAATCCATTTGAGCCTCACGCAGCGCGGTTTCAGCGGTGAAGCAGTCAGGCAAAACCTGACCCAGCCGATGCCATGCGCTCTGTTGAGCAAGTGCGATTGAGGCCCGACCATTGTTGATGTTGATGTTGTGGCTCATAGTTTTGATTTATTTTTATTTGAAAAGTTTTTGAGCGTTTAACGTATGCGCTCCCCACGTTTGAAAATTACTTCAACCAATGCTTCTCTTGAATCGGCTGCTCTTGATCCAGTTGGAAGTGATGGGCAGAACCACCGTCAACGAAGCTGAACTTCACCGATGGCCCACCGTACCAGCCCATGATCGGGCAGAACGTGTTGGTTGTGCGAGTGATCGCTCTCACGATCTGAGTGCTTGATCCGAGCGGTCCACGTTGGACCCTCACAAGATCTCCAACCTCGATGTCGGAGAATGATTCGATGCCTTTGAATTGCATGGTTTTTAATGGTTTTGAGTTATGGTTTGTTGCGCGTTGGAGAGTCGCGCCCCTCTTTTTAAATCAGACGTAGTTGTTTCGGATGCAATACCGGACCAACTCCATTTTGCTCGCTTCGATTGTCTTTCCGGTGAATCGCCCGTTTCGGTCAATCTGGTTGATGTAGCTGACCGTCTTGCCGTTCCTATTGATTTCTCCGATCAGCATTTCTGCTGCCGCTTCTTTTTTCTCAATCCAGTTCGTATACCAGTCTTCGGATGCAATCCGGCGGTTCATTTTAGCGTTCAGCATTTTTTCCATTTCGCAGACTTCTTGGATCATATTCATCGTATTCGTTTCGTTTTCTTCGAAGCGTGTTTGCTTTCGATGTGATAACTAAAAACCAAACGATGGGTTCTGTAAACAATTTTTTTGAAAAAGTTTTTTTGCTCAAAAACCCAAGCAAAAACGATGAAAACCGAGTGTTTCGATGGGGAGCAATCACCCGCCGCAGGATCTCCCTGCGTACCATGCTCGGTTTTCTTGATCGTTAAAGGGCGTCAATCCGGACGTTGCACCCGGGGTTGACACCCGCTTGATGGTAAGCCTTGGAAACGGTCAAAAGGCAGACCTGACAATCGTCTGACCAAATTGAACCAATGTTGGAAAGAGCATCCATCACGGCCTTTGCAAGGTTATCCACGTCAGGTTTTTTTGTGTGGTAAACAATGCATTTGGGCTTGATGGACCCGTCTGGTTTGAAATGCGACTTTGGTCGAGGCATCACAAACGTAAGTCCCAAAGAAATTGGGCCTTCAATTTTTGAAGCAAGGCAACTTTGCTTCGCCGCCTGAATCACCTGTAGTTTCCAGTAATCGGCTGTACCGGGATCGTAAACACCGGCATGGCTTCCTCTGCGAAACGCTTTGACTCGCGGCTGGGCTTTGGGGATGCCATCAACTCGAAATTGGATCGCTGGCATAGTCCATAACCTCAACAATCCTTCCAGTTACCCGAGGGTTTGCGTACCACCAACCAGTTGCCGATTTTTCAGCAACTGCATCAGTGTCCCCATCAAAAAGCATGTAAATACCTTTTCGCAGTTCACCAACGCGAGCAATGTCTTGATCGTCAAACGATCGAAACGTAACCCGCTGGGCATATTGTTTTCCGGTGTAAAGAGTTCTTGTTTCAAACTCTACCGTGGCAAGAAGGAAAACTTTTCCGCTGTCCTCTTCAATAACTTCAGCGTCGCAGTGCAGTCTTCCAAAACCCTTAGACCAAAGGCTCCTCATTTGATTATTTCGGCAAGTCGCGCCGGTGAGTAGCTTGGGGACTTAATGATTTTTCCGTCGTTCCTTCGGACGATGTGGCGATTGCACCCAACACGGGTAGACTTGCTGTCGGCTGGCACGCAGTTCAATTCATCGTCAGACCAGCACTTGCTCATGTTTGAACGATGAATTTCACGAACTGCAGCATCAACCTGCCAGCTTGAAAAACCAGCAGCTAAGGCAGCACCGTAAACGACATAGAGCAAGTCTCCAACTGCATCTAGGTATTCCACAAGGTCTACCGATTCGGACAACTCTTGAGCCTCTTCGTCAATCAAACGATAGCGAAGGTTTTGCACATCGGGTGTCGGCATTTCCGGACAAACCGGAAGCTTTTGTTGAAAAGTCGCCATAAATTCAGCGACCAGATCCATTGAGTTGTTCATTTAATTTTTACAAGCATTGGTTGCGATTGTTTAGTTTCCGTAGCGTTAGCAAAAAGTTGGTTTAGAATTTCGTCGAGTTCTTTGCCTTTTTTGCCAGTCGATGTTTTGACTGCGTCTTTAAGTTTGGTCTTGTTGATCGTAATTGCAGGAAGCAGTTGGTCGTAAGTTGCAAAGCCCATAAACCGGCTAGCAACCAGTTCAGTATTCGTAATCGTTTCGCGTACTGCCCCGTCTTTAAGACTCCACCCGGGTAGAGTGTCTCCACCAGCAAGCCGCTTTTTGGCTTCTTCCTTACAAGCTTCAATGACCGCTTCGGCTTGTGCTGTTCGATTGAGAAACTCTACCAACGTTGCAGTTGTTAGGGTTGCCGCAATGGCGTCTGGTGTAATTTTTTCGGGCGCATTTTTGATTGGCAAAGCTAAAGCCAATTCTCGGGCTTCTGGGCAGTGCGACTTGCCCTTGCAGTAGCGGCAAGAGCTATCCGAAGGAATCCTGCGTTGCTCTTGCGTTTTGATTTTTGCCATCAAGTCTAACGTTTCAGCCATAGCGGCTTCGATGTCGTCAAACTCGTACTTGCAAACACTGGGCGCACCGGCAATAGGCTGAACGATCGCAACCGTAATTGTGGCTAAGTTGTAGGCAAACTTTTCGTGAAGCAGCGAAACCAAGCAGCGAAGTTGAAAGTTTTTGGAAGCGTCTTCAACCGATCCTCTTCCAGTCTTGTAGTCGATAATTAACGCATCGGCACCATGAACATAAACAACGTCAGGCTTGCCACTCCAAAGCTTTTCACCAGTAATCGGGTCTGTAGCCCAAAAACGCTCTTCTGTAAATACCTCCATTGTTGAAAAATAATTTCCAAATGTAGCAATTACCAATTCGTGGGCTTGGTCTTTGCAACGTTCGATTATGTATTTTTCCTCTTGCGTTATGTCGGCAACATAATCGCCAGCAAGGGCTGCATGGATGCGGTTGCCCATGGTTGCATCACTTGACGCAGGTCCATCAGGAAACTGATTTTCAAGCATCCAGCTACCGGGACAAGCAAAGTACCGATGAGCAGCAGACGCGCTTGGAAGGCCCTCTCTTTCGTCAGTCATTGGAAACCTCCAACGGCAGATTGGCTTGATCCGGATTTGGCATTTCCGTCACCGACTCGTACTTGTGGCGAGTAGAAAAACCTAGTCGATGCGTCACCGAATTCCGGTCTAGATTAAGTTGAATTTGAAAGGAAAGAGTAAACTTAGCTTCAAGTTCGTTATCTTGAGCGTCTAACACGGTGACCTCAATCCCACGTTGGATATCGTCGGAAGCTTCGGAAAACAAAGTTTTTAGACGGCTTGCGGCTTCTTCGGCAATCATCTCAAGCTTTGGATTCACGCTTCACCTCCAACCTTTTCTTCGATCTTCACTTCTGCCTCAATTTGAGGCTTAGGTTCTGCTGGTGGTTCAATAACGGTTTGCGGCTTGGTAAAAATCGGTCGAGGCGGAGTCACACTGATTGTAGCAATGGTTGCTTCGTCTTCATCTGAAATTCCGCTGAAACCAAATGCAACACGAGCGCACTGAATCAGGGCTTTATGCCTTAGCATTCTGCGAGGATTAACCTTCCAAGGCTCCGTGGGTCGGTAGCACTCGGAAAAGTACTCTGTTATTTCGACCGGACGGCTACGATCTTTGAGGTAAATGGTTGCGGTGACAGAAAACGGTTTTTCGTCTTTGTCGTTTGTTGCAAATGAAATGCCGTCAAACTGCGGATGACGATTCATCAGTTTAATCCAACCATCTACCGAGACGACTGGGTTGATGCCTCCGGATCTACCGGGGAAAGCGTAAATTTCTTTGGTAAACGGATTTAGATCGTACTGATTTGCAGTTACAACAAACGCAAGCAGTTCTTCATTGCTGGCCTTGGGCATCAACGTTGCCTTTAGCGTTTCTAGTAGCTTTGGAGGCTCTACGCTGAACTTGCTTGCCATTACGGCTAGTGCGGATTGTTTTGTTGGGATAAGTTCCTTGCTCATTGTGCTTTTTGGGTCTGCCGCCAAGCTTTCCATTTGCCCGAGCGGCTTTTGATTTTGCCTCAGATTTTGCCCTGCCTAGCTCCCCTGCCATTTGGCGGAGACTCGCATCAAAAATGTGCTGACAGGCGGGGCATTTCATCGGTCGGCACGCACCATAAACCCATCGGTGGGTTGCGTCAACGCTTTTTTCAAAAATTTCCTAGATGGAAACGTAACGAATGCTTCGGTACAGCATTTTTCCTTCGTCGCTGTTGAAATAGTCGGCCAATTGCGATTGTTCACCCTGCGAATAGGCTCTTTTTTTCAATCGCACAGTCGGCGCGGCCCAGTTATCAAGCGTGTCAAAATTGTAAGCTTTAAACCCTAAAGAATCGCAGAAGTTTGCGAGGTCTTCGGCTGCTACCCAGTAGATTTTTGCGCCAAAAACAGACAGCGTAAAAAACGCCTGAATTCCATTTGTGAGCAGCACATCGTACTGAGCTTCACTGATAAGGAAAGCGTTCCGGCCTGTTTCGTTTGAAGAATTCAACGCATCGCAATCAATGACGTCAGCAAGTCGAGTTCCGCCAAGCATTGGCGCGTTGTACTGCCCCAAACAAAGCGGAATTGAGCGCGTCCAAGCTGACACGCACCATTCCAATAAATTCCACAACCACGGGCTTTTAGGAATCTTGTGAAAAATTGGCCCGGTTCCAGCCACGCTGGTTAAACCCGATGGAGCGTATGGAAGATCAAAATATTGAAGCGGGTTTTTAATGTTGTACTGTGCAAGGTTTGCAACCGCAGCACCCAGCGAAACCGATCCCGCTGTTCCAGCCATCAACGGAACATTGGGATCTTTGAAAACATCGTCACGAACCAAGCTGGGAGACTGTGTGGTCGTTTGGATCGGAGTCTGCCATGTTCTATCGGGTTGACCAAGAACTCGCACTGTGGCGTCAGTGCCGCTTTTTCCGCCCCATTTGTTAACCCAAAAATCAGTTCCACCAGTTGTGGTCTGAAAAACGCGACTTAACTCTGCATCGTAAACAAGTGAAGCAAAACCCCATGGTCCACCGGGCGGGATAAACGCTGGGTATTGTGGATTTTGTGAAAAAGTTCCAGCCGGTAGCGACGGCATTGCACGCGCCCCAGACAAGCTCCAGTTTCTTGTTCCGTTTACGCTTCTCGTCGTTGATGGAGTAAAATATGGACCGACATCCCCTTTTTTCTTTGTTACTGTTCTAAGCTCAGAAAAATCGGCCCAGAGTTCGTATTCAGCCAAAATGCTGTAACGACTTGTTGAAATTGGTGACGCTTTTGATGTTTTGCAAAATAGACCAAATGGAGTCAATGTTACATTAGATACCAATTCTTCGGTAACGTCATCAACTTCGTCGTATGTAGACAAATAACCTTCAGCAACTGCAACCCGCCTTCTTAAGTCTTTAATGGTTTCGAAAAACGAGGAATAGCCACCAGTGCAAACGGTGGAGTTTATTGTCGCTCCGGATTGCCAATAAGGAATTGTTTCTCCAGCAGAAATATTCCCATCACCAAAAATATTGGCATCAATTGGAAAAATTCGTATTCCAATATTTGGAGTTTTAGATGTAAGACCAAGAGTGGTTGCAGTTTCTGTTGTAGAAATTCCAATCGAATCAAGATCGCGTTTGAAAGACTCCATTCCTTCAAAGACCTTAATCGACGTGTCAATTACGGTGTTAGAAGCAATGTTGTACTTTACAACTTTAGCGCGTCCCCATGTAAAAACACAGTCGCCTACTTGTGACGAAGGGTTTGCTGGGTCAGCGTAAACTTTTGGGTATGTCTTCCTTATGTCAAACGCAAGCTCTGGATCTAAAACACCAAACATTACGGTTTGCCATCTAAGCAGCAAAAAAGGATTCCCAATATTGTTTGCCGCTGCGGAATTCTCAATTGCTACAAATGGCGAATTGTAAAACGGTGGACCAGCAGCAAAAAACGGAATGTCCGATGTAAAGTATGGGAAAAAGTATCTACATGCAGTTCCATCACCCCACGCTGTAGCCCAAGTATTATTTGGTTTCCTTCTGAATGCCTTACACGATGCTGCTTCAATAGTTATTGTCTCAAAACCTCCATCTCCGTTTTGAAGCTTTACCTTGAGAGGTGATGCGGAACAATTATGAACCCTCCAACAATCGTAACGTTGCCATGTATTTAAGATTGAAAAGGTTTCGTAGCCCTCAATCCAAATATCGGCGACCGCAATTTTATGTTTGTGTATTCTACCGGGTGGAAGCGTTGGGATGTCGTTGCCCAAGCTTCCGCGAACACCAGAAGTCAGATTGCTAAACGAAGTGTCCCATCCAAGGTGGATATCGTACGAAATTCCGTTTACTTCTCTTTTAAGCAATTCAAAGGAAAAATGAATTGCCTTTACATTTACATGCGGGTCATCACCCGGTAAAATGTATTTGTCAACGTAGACCTGCCCCCCATCGACATCTAAGTGCTTGTTTTCAAGCTTTGATAGTTCTGTGTAGGCAGTGCGTTGATCGTAGTTTTCGAGATATCCGTCAGCCCCAGCAAGCCTTCTGCATGTTGCAGGGTCTTTGCGGTACTGATAAACAACCCCATATGGAATCGGAAGGCCGTAGCTATTTGTGGTAAGCTCGGTTCCAAATAAAGGGCTTAATCCGTTAAGCGTCTTAAAACACTTTTGGTCAAACCGCGAGTACAGATCGTTGAGGTTCGATGCGTTGAACATCTGATCCCTCTGGCCCACGGCATATCCCATAATTCAATAAAACCAAGATTCCTCCGCTGTTTGCGTAGGAGTTGCACCACCAAAGGATTTTACCTTTAGCGTAGTGCCATTCTCCGTTTGTTCGATACGCTGCCCCGGCCCAGCAACCAATTGGACACGTCGAACAGCTTCAATCAATTTGTTAATGGCCCGAGCGTGGTCTGACTTCAAACCGCTTTCGGAAACCTTCCCCGGCAGTTCGATCGGCATAATTTAAACCTCGCAAAATTGTGCAAAAATTTTGACAGGACTGTTGGTCGCTTTGACGTACATTGTAGCATCCACCCAAGGAATCAAAATAAATTGACCCGCAGGAACTTGGAAAGAATATGGAGACGAAGGGCCGATGGAAATTGGATTAACCAAATCCAAATTGACGACAAGCAAACGATATGGCGTTGCAAGGTCGGCAGTTAAATCCAAAACCTCGTCGGAAGTTCCAACATCCTGAGTTTGCTGGCCCATATCTCGGCCAGTCATGTTTGCAATGGCTGACCAAGTTTGAGAGTTGATCGACGCGCCACCTTTAGCGGCATACAGCCGCGCCGACATTTCGATCTCGTTTGCCATAGGATTTTAGACTTCGCAAAAAGTGGCTTGAATCGTCACGTCGGCAGTGTCCGCGCGCACATAAAGCGTGGATGAAACGTAAGGGATAAGCATCGTTTCACCTGCGGGAATTCGCATGGTGTAAGTTCCAGAAACAAACCCGAGTTGAACAAAATTGGTGTTGTCCAAATTTGAAATTAAAAGTTTGTACGGCGAAGTAACGTCCACTGGAACGTCCAAAGCTTCGACTGCAGAATAACCAATAACTTGGGTTTGGCTACCCATGTCGGTGCCAACCATTGTTGCCGATTTGGTGTAGGTTACAGACGGCAAGTAAGCTCCGTTTTTAGAAGCGTAAAGCCGAGCCGTCATTTGAATTTCGTCTGCCATGTTTTGTAAGTGTTGTTAGCTGTAGTACGGGTAAATGTCGAGATCCCAAGCCGCAAAAGTCCAAGTTTGCGTTTGCTCAACTTGGTTTGATTTTTCAATCAAAGATGTGGACTGATTCATTTGCAGCCATCCCCATTGCGTGCCGGGAATTGGCTGTAGGAGCGGGTTTGATGGAGGTAGCGGCATCAATCGCTGAACTGAAACTGGGAACTGGTAATCGAACGCCAGACGCGCACTTGAATACACGGGCGGCATGGCATCAGGTATTTGAGGCAAACCATTGCTGCCACTAAAAGAACCAACCTTCGAAAGAGAAACGCGACTGATTGGAAACGATTCCTGACCTCGTGCGAGCTTTGCCCAAATTTTTTGAGCCAATGGAAAGTTTTGAGCGTTAATGGTCAACGATTGCCCATTTTTGACTGCGTTTTCAATGTCGTAGCGGTATTGGGAAACGCTAACATATTTCATGGCTTCCATCATCACCGCTGGAAGCGAAAACAAACTCATTTCAACGTAGTCTGTCTTAAACTCGTACCGAAATGTTCCCGTTTCAAGCCCAACTCCAACTTGAAACTGCGTTTCAATTGGGTCAGCAGGGTTTGATGCCGCACCATTAAAAATGACCGTTGCAGTGGCGTAGGGGCCAGATTCATCAATCGAAACTTTGCAACCAGCATTTACCCAAGTCAGCGATTGAATACGAAGCGCATCCTTGCTGCCGCGATAAACATATGTCCAAACGGCTCCAGTTCCAGATCCGGAGTTTTCAAATCTCCGAGAAACCATGATGTAGTCATAGTTGCTCGGGTTGGGTCCATTTGGGCTAAAAATGATGTTTGCCATTATTCGCCTCTAATAGCGTTAGCAGTTCTGTCCGTATTCATGGCAATCCGCTCCAGTTTGTCAACTTGAGTGCGAAGAGTGTCGATTACTTTTTGCTGTGAAGTTTGAAATCCACTAAACCCGCCAATTCGTGCCAATGCATCTCCTCCAGCCCCCATAAACGTAGTATTTACAGATTTGTTGATGTCTTCCAAACGCTTTTGGTTAGCCGCTTCGGTATTCGCTGAATAACCTTCCATTGAAAAACCAGCTTTTGCCTGTTCCGATTTTTGTCTGGCAGCACGCTTGTCAGCTAACGCTTGATCCTGTTCGTCAAGTGACGATGTGTAAGCTTGAGCGGATTGGCTGAAAAGGTATTTGATATTATCGCCAAACGAACCTCCGTTCAATTGTCTGCCTCCAGCAACCATGGTAAAAAACGTCTGAATCGAAGCCCCAGCGGCTTCCAAATGTTTAAAAATTGGACCAATAAAATTTGCCATCAAACTTCCCAAACCAGCAACCATGGTTTTGTGCATTATTTCAATACGATCATTGGCTTCATCAAGGGCAGTAACAACTTCATTTGACCAAACCAAACCAAGCTGACGAGCCTGTTCCGTTGCATCAGCAAGACCCGTTGCCATTGCGGGAATAAGACCTCCAGCACCCTTGCCAGCAAGCTCTGTAAATGCTTTGACCAATTCTTGCGGGTTAGCGTTTCCTTCAAACGACTTGCCCATTTTGGTAAAGATGTCTTCTACCTTAGCGGATCGAATTTCTTCGGCAGAAATTCCAAGCTGTTCAAAACTTGCAACAATCCCTTCGTCTCCTGCCAATGCCTTTGATCTGGCAAGCGTGATTTTTTGAATGGCTGAACCAACATCGTCTAAAGATCCACCGCCCATTTCGGCGGCAAATTTCATTTCCTGAAGAAATTCAACTGAAACACCAAGCTGGTCTGAAAGGTCGTTTAGCTTACCAGCTAAGTCCAAAGCCTCTTTTCCAAACGAAGCTAATGTGTCGACTGCGAAAACAGTTCCAATTGCCGATGCCGCTTCGTTTTTAAAGCTCTTGGACATCTGCTTTCCAAGGCTTTCGGCCTTTTTTACGCCAATGTTTAGGTCAGTAAGGTCAACGCCAATCTTTGCTAGGATTGAAAAAATTCCCATGGTTAGTTTCGGCTGTTGCTTTGGGCGTATTCCCAAAGAGCTTGCTGTTCGTCTGACCAGATTTCTACTTGCCCGTGCATTTCAGCGTGTGCAAGGACAAGCCGTTCTGCATCCATAACTGCCATTCTGAGCGCAGTTTCTTCACGAAAGCCAAGATCCATCAACGAGATTAAAATTCGCTCAGGCCAAGGCATTGACAGCTTTTTGGATTTCTTGGTGCTGTCGTTGATTATTTCTGGCGCGTTTGATTGTGATGAAATCCATTTTTCAAACTTCAATTTTTCCACAATCAGATTCATGCGGCGTAATCTGAAAGACCAAAGTTTGAGCAAGATCCACCGAAATCTTGAATTAAAAATCCGTTCCGCTTGCGACGGGTCTTCCGTGCAAATCGCAACGGCTTCAATCAAGTCGGGCAATGTAATGGTGCCACCAAAAATAATGGGCGACTCTAATTTGTGCAAAGCTAAGGCATGGCCCACGCAAAAGCTCTTGAGGCGAACCCCAAGAACTTTCGGTGGACATTTATGTCCCAAACTTAGGATTGAATTTAAAACGCTCAAGTTCCAAGAACAGTCGCGGAACCGGTCGCAGTAATTCCAGCGTAACGTTTTAGCGTGATCGTCCCAGTAGCTTTACCCGTGTTGGTGGTCTTGATCGAACCGCCACCAGAGTAAATCCAACGGTTGCTAGTATCTGCGTTGATTGCGTCGGCATAGCCGCCAGCAACAATAACTGGCGCGCCGCTGATAATGCACGTTCCGTTAGCATCGGGCAACTGAGCAGTCAGCTTTGCAAGGTCAACGCTTGTTGCGCTTGCAGGAACAAAATTGACCGTAAGAGTCAATCGGTTGTTGTAAGCAATGTGACCAACGACTTCACCGGCAGAGTTTTTGACCTCTTCGGTGTCGGATTCGTGGGACAGATCGTACGATTCCATGTCAGGAGACACGTATCCAGTCATAACTGCCGCTCCATTTGTAGAAGAGTAAAGAGCAAGTGTGGCTGGTGAGCCGTAGATGTATTTTTTGCCTTGGACGTTAGCCATGTGAGTTGGTTGTTAGGTTGTTGCGGACGCAAAAAGTGTAAACGTTCTTGAAAAAACTCTCGAACGATCTTGTATGTCAGTCGAACCAAAATCCGTTGGAAACGCAAATTGTGCTGTAAACGGACCGTTTTCGTTGTACTGGCCGACTGAAAGGATTAAAGCCCCATTTTCAACGAACAAATCCTGCAAGGCTGAATCAAAAATTTCTACGATCTTTAAGACCGCGTATTCCATTGTATCGTCGGCGGAGAGTTGAAGATCAACTCGCACTTCCATTTCACAGGTCGTATCGGAAGGCATTACCGGAGTTGCTCGCGTTACATTAACAACAATGCGAGGGTACGAAGGCATCGAATCCTCTAAGTCAGGATCCGAGTGCGCCCCATGACCGAAGCTTGTCAAACACGTAGGAGTTCCAATTGGAGAGGCCGACCAATCAAGTCCGGAAAGCCAATCGACAATGGCTCGTTCGGTTCTTAAGGAAACAGCGTTCATTCGTTCACCTTAAATCCATTTTGCACCATTTCTTTGTTGGCTGCATCAACCAACAATCCCATGCAGTGCGTTTCCATTTCAAGAGTTTCGTCGGCGATAGAACGATTAAAGGCAGGATTTAATACCGAGTAAACGCTTCCACCTATCACTGGCACGCTTGCTCCAGAAACCTCAAGCGTAGCCATAGGTGAATACCCTTCCTGCGCCCTGCTGGAAATTGCTTTGATCTGACTTGCTCTGTAAATTGCTACCGACTCTTGCTTGGCGTTGTACTGCGCTGAAAGCGCAATGGCCGCTTTATTTGCGCTATTGTACTTTCCGGTCTTAAGGCTTTTAGTTCCAAACTGTTTGAAGCCCTGAAATCTGCGAATTCCTCGCACGGTCATTGCCCTGAGGTATCCAACGCCACCAATTGTTCTACTTAAAACCTTCTTGGCAGCAACCCGCATTTTTTCGCCGTACAAACCCGGGCGACGTTTTGAATTTACGATGGCGTAGATTCTTTCGACTTCGCGGCCCTTTGAACCCTTTACAGAAACTTTTTGGTACAATGCAGAACGGAATTGTTTGCGTTTTTCAACCGGAGACTGAGGAGACAAAATCAAATACACCCGTACCAGCAAGTAAAACATCCTTGAATTGCAAGCAGCAGGAAGGCTCCGTGATGTGGAAGCAAGGTATTTTCTCCAAGCAGCCTGAAAACGCGACGTATCGACTGTAATAGTCGGTGTCATTTTGTTTTTGCGGCTAGGTCAAGGATGTAGAACCCGCCACTTGCGTCTCGTTTTGCAGAAACGATTCGCAATGTGCGACCATCGTAAATCAACGTACGACCGACCACCGGCATCATTTTACCAAATGTTAAAATGATTCGATCTGTGTTTTCCTGCAAAAGCAAACCGCTGTTTTCCTGCAACAGCCGGTCCGGAGAACAACCTGCATCCATTGACCAAACAGTTGCGTCAACGGTAACCAATGTGGAGTCAGCAAGCCTCCAATCCTCAAGTTTTACCAGCAGTCTTGTAGAAACGTTGTCTTGAAACCCGCCAGCAATCACTGCGTTAGCGTCAGTGATTGTGGTAGAAAGGCACCTCACCAGTTGACCTTGCCAAATAAACGCAGGATTCCCTAACGCTCCTTGAAGGACCGTCATTCCCAACTGCAAGCTGGTAGCAATCAGGTTCACGCTGTGAAGTAGACACCAGAAACAAGAATGCGTGAAGTAGCTTGGAGTTGGCTTGCAAGACTTGTGATGTCACCGGTCTCGTAATGGCTCAACTCGCAGTAAGAAGTGCCTCCGACAATCTTACCAATGACAGAAGTCTTCGCTTGATTCGTTGCATTGTCCAACCAGATGGACACAGCCGCATCGTAAGTCGCGGGATCGGGAAGGCTTAAGCGAAGATTGCCAGTCGCGGAACCGCTCACTGAGTTGATGGTCAAATCAACTGTAAAGGTGGACACAAAACCGATGGACGTATGTCGAGCTGTATTGACCGTGAAAGCAAAAGTTCTACCACCACCGGAATCAGTCAGCGTAGGAACCCACGTTGACGGAGCGTTATTAATCGGCAGGTTTCCATACAGTTCATCAAAGTTCGCGTTAGCTTTGATCCACGATCCACGGAGCGTGTCTCCGTTGTTGTCGTTTGCGGTTGAACCAACGTTGATGACTTGTTGCGACATAATCAGTCTTTCGGCAATGCGTACCAACCTTCTGACAGCGTTATACGACTCGTAGAGCGAACAGAAACACCGTCAGCACCTTTGACCCAAACTCGCGCTTTGACGGTCTCAGCGAGCCTTACCGGCTCACCGTGCGGGACGTAAACGACGCGAGTCCCACAGCCACAGCTACTTACCAGCGCGATCAATGCGATCCAGCAACTTAGCTTTAAGCTCTGGGTCTTGTTTTGCATCTTCGGCAGTGGGTTCAGTTTTAGCCAGACCAGTCAGCCACTTTAGCAAAGCGGTAACGATCTGTTCGATGACGTTCACTTTGGTTTCTTGTCTGCGTCTTTGGCAGCGATCAAACCAAATCCAACGGTCACAGCGGCAATGGTCGCGGCAAGATCAATGTTAGTCGTTGGGTCTCCATCGAAGAGTGCTTTGAGTGCGCCTCCGATTG
>Ga0181343_1000569_pt1 | contig 15975 bp, 31 predicted proteins | sample Su13VDMLBSD_FD_130110 | JGI IMG/M metagenome (GOLD analysis project Ga0181343, IMG submission 130110) | Freshwater viral communities from Lake Michigan, USA - Su13.VD.MLB.S.D | ecosystem: Environmental > Aquatic > Freshwater > Lake | place: USA: Michigan | collected 2013-07-15 | reverse complement strand
CTGTGCCGTGTTCCAAAACGCTCTGATCTTTGCGTGTTTCTTTCTGTACACTTGTACGGTAGTGTCGGCTTCTTCCAATGTCAACTTGACGCCGCCCATTATTCTCGCAGCCCTTCGGAAACTTGCACCGCCCGACTGGAACTGGAGTTGGAGGTGGCCAACCTTCCCGTGTTGACGCTCCCTGACGTGTACCTTCTTGTCGATCGGATACCCGTAGATGTCCTGCGCGAAGTCGCAGTACAGGTCCACGCCGGACCGCAGCTTCTCTACCGTATCCATCTGGCCGGCGAGCAGGTGGCACACGCGCAGCTCGATGTTCGACGAGTCAGCTACCACCAGCACCTTGCCCTCCGGTGCCATGATCGCATCACGCAGCCCAGCCACACGGCAGTCACGTGCCGAGTAGATACTCTGGTCGTCCGTCATGACCAGCTTCTTCAGTGAGTTGAACCTGAACGCCCGCTTGTACCCATCCGGCGTGTGTATCAACGCGCCTGCACGTACCTTCTCATCGACTCCCTTAACACGTGGGAGATTCTGCAGGTTAATCTTGCCGCCGCCTGCCGCGCGATGCGTGTGCGTCTTGCCGTACACCAGCGGTACTGGCAGTGCTCCTCGGTGGGCGATGCCGACCAGTCGCTCCATGCGTGTCTCTGCCTGCGTCGACTTTGCACCGAGGCGCGCCGCGACAATGGCCTGCAAGTCTTCGTCTTCATCGTCGGCCGCCATGTCCTGCATTGCTTCGTCGGTCTTGGCGAAAGCGTACACTGTCTTCGGCGTGCCGTCCTCGTTCTTCTGCTTGGGACTCAGCTTGGTCGGTGGCTCAATGCTAAACACGTCACTGAGTAGCGCGGCAAACTTCGCATCGCTACGCAGGGCAGTGCGTGTGGCCAACCGGCGCAGCTCATCGGTGGCAGCAGTGATGCCCATCGTCCCCGCTGCCACGTCCAGCATCCGTGCGCTGTTGTCACGCAGGTCGGTCAGCATGCTACCCAACAGCTCGCCGTCCAGCTTCAGTCGGGCGTCGGCAAACATGCGAGTAAACAGGTGCGAGATTTGCAGCTCGCTCGCTGGCAGTTCCTTGCGCAGTATGTGGTACAGCTCACGGCAGCGCTCGGTATCGCCGATGCAGTAGTTGCCATACGCAGCAAGCTGTTGTGGTGTGAAGTCCTCGCGGCGTTTGTTCTTCGCATCGTGCACCTCGTGCCCCTTGTCGGGCAGCCCGTACTTCTTACACAGTGCAGCCAGCGACTTGCTCACGTCCTTGCCGTGGATGGCACGCGCCATCTGCAACGTGCACTGGTAGAACTTCGGCACGATGCCGTAGTGGTGCGATAGGATCAGGCTGTCGAACTCGCTCATGTTGTGGCCGACGATGATCGTGTCGTTCCACGGTAGTGAGTGCAGCTTGTCCGCCATGTAGTCATCGTCGCCGGTTACCCACACCGCCGGTGCATCAGGGTAGTCAGTGCGGATGGAGAACCCGATGGTCTGGAACCTCGGGTCACGGATGTACTCCTCGCTGGTCATCTTCTTCAGCGTGTAGTCGTTCGAGTAGTACGTCTCAAAGTCAAGGTATCGTAGCTTCATGGGTGTACCACTTCTATAAAGTTAGTGACGCGGTCGTTGTGCGGTACCACACACAACTCGCCCGCTGGGTTCAGGATCACCGCGTATGGCTTCTGTTCCTGTTGTGCCTTGTGTTCAGCCCTGCGCAGCACGGCCAAGATAACCTTGGCCTCTGCGTCGGTAACGCGCGGGGTCATTGCTTCGACCTCGCGCTGCGCTTGGCCTCGATCGCGCGCTCAAGGCGTGCTGCCATTTCTTCCACGCGTTGTTGCTCGAACTGTTGCTGCTTAATCTTTGAGCACTTGTCGTGGCGTATGTTGTGCCGGCCGGTATGCCGGCGCTTACCACACACGCTGCACGTAAAGCTCTCAAGGTTCAGCGACGTTGTGTTATACCGCCCGTCCCGCGCGCTCGCCATTGTTTACCACCTCATCTATTTCTACGCTCCAGCCAACGCCGTTGACATGGGAGTTCTTGATTGTCCTGAGCAACGCCAGTGCCTTGTCCAGCCTGTTGATGCAGTTGCCGAGGTTGATCTGGGTGGTGTCGAGTGCACGTGCCAACGCATCTACATGCGCCTTCACGTCCTGCTCTGCCAGCAGTGGTGTACTCGACTCGACGCCCTCGGCATCCAGCAGCTCGTTCTCGTCCTCGGTGAAGTGCGTACCCCACCGGTCCGTGTACATCCAAGCAGTTGGTCTGATGTTCATGGTTTCACGTCCTCTATACGGAGCGCCTTGAGCGCACCCAACTGGTCGCGCATATCAGAAATCTGCTGCTTCAAGTCGTCGATCCCAGATTTCTTGGCATCCTTAAACTTACGGTAGGCTTCTTGTGTCTTAGCGTAATCCTCGCTGTGGAACTGGACGTCCGGGTCGAACTTGATGGTCTTGGTTCCGTACCAGTCCCACAGGTAGTATCCTCGCTTGCTCATTGCTCACCTCCCGCTGCGGTGTTGAACCGGTCGCAGTCCACAGCGATGTCTGGATACAGCGCGCAGTTCAGCGCCGCCTGTTGGTATGCGTGCTCCTCTGCGCGGCGGGTCATTGCGCTCGCCGCATAGAACACCGTCGCTGCGATGATGCAGATGATCGCTATCTTAATCATGACTCCACCTCCAGCCAGACCACCTCGCGCTTCAGTTCCTTCAGCCACGGGCACGCCTTCATCTCTGTGTCCGCCTCGGTGTCGTTCTGGTAGTACGTTATGAATGGGCCTTGGGTCTTGTTCATGTACCAGCTTATGACCCGCTCGTGCCGAACGATCGTCGGCTTGCGGCGGTACATGACAACGTGTTCGTTGAACACAGGTCGAGGGCAAGCAGACCACGTGCCGTTGCGGTTCTTGTGCTCGAACTCCACGCCGCTTGCTGCGGCAATCAGGTACTGCGCTTTCAGGTGGCATTCTTCTTCGTACGTCATGGCCTATACCTCTATGTCACTGGCGAGCATCGCCACGGCGAAAACAGAAATGAACGCAACCAGAGTCCGACTCATTACCGCCCAGTCGCCGGGGTTAAAGCTCCACTCCGCGAACGCGGTCGCTGAATAGAGCACTGTTGGGATTATCAGGTAGATGATGCGCTTCATGACTGCATCCCCTTCTGCTTGGCTACGCCGTCAGCGGCGCCGTCTTTGATTCCCTTGAGCGTGCCGTCCTGTGACGGGTGCTCAGGCGTTGGGCATTGCTTCGGCTCGATGTCTTGGCACGAGCGACACTTCAGGTAGAAGCTGTACTCGTACGCTTCCTGCCACTGCGCGCACCAGTTGGTAGCCACCTTCGGGTACTCGCTCGCTTCGGCCTTCGGCGACAGTGCGTACAGCAACACGATGATGAGTACTACCATCGCGCCGGACACCAGCTTGGTGAGGAACACGGACAGCGCATCGTCTTTCCCTTCGGGCATTGACTCGTATGGTTCCTGTTGCTTATTCATTTGGACCACCTATATCCATCAGTGCGTTCAGTGCGCGGATCACACGTACCCCGCCGTTGTACCCAAGCTCGTGCGTGTCGTGCTGATACCGGCCAAGCCTTACGCGGTTGATGACGAACCGGCTCACGCCTGCCAAGTCACCGACGGCGCTGTCGCTGTACCCTCGCTCATGCAGCGCCACGTAGTACGGCGCCCAGTCTGTTACTTCGATTGGCATATCCATGTTTCATGCTCCAAGTGGGTGGCGCCCCACGTCGAGGCGCCGGTGTATCACAGTGCGTCGGTGCCGAAGCAGCGCAGCAAAAGTTTGGCCTGATGCTTGGCATCCTCCAACGCGTTGTGCTGCGTGCCCTCGAACGGCACGTCCTTCTTGTTGACGCCGGTCATCTCCAGTGCCGTGCGCAGGTCGCGGTTATTCCACCAGTGCCACGGGGTCTTGAGGCCCATGCGCTGGAACGTGTTGTGCAGGATCACGTTGTCGAACGTATCGCCATTGCCCCACACCTTGATGTCCTTCGGTGGGTTGCCGTCCTCGTCGAGCATCATCCAGTCAGCCAGCGTGACCAGTGCGTGCTGCACCGGTGCAGTCTGATGACCGAACACTGACTTGGCTGCCTCGCTCTGCTTCATCCACCACTGGATGGTTGAGCCATCGCACACGCCGCCGGTGCGCAGCACCTCGTCGATGTCCAACGCTGCGTAGAACGAACCCTCGATCTTGCCGCGCTTGCGGTCAACCATCACCGCGCCGATGGACAGGATGGCAGCGTTGCTGCTGGTGCCCAGCGTTTCGAGGTCGATGACGATGTCAGTTACGTCGAACTCGTTTTCTTCTATCAACACGTTGTCGTTCATTGTTGCGCCCTCAGTTGCTTCTCGATTAGTGACATGCGTACCGCATAGAACTCTGCCTTCTCGGCATCGCGCAGTGCGGTGTTACCTTCCTTACCCACGCCCAGCGTACGCTGAGCGGCCCTACGCCAGATGGCTTTGAACGCCTCCCCCTCGGGGAACGTCATGCCCAGTGCTTCGATGATATCGTTGCACTCTGCCTCGTATGCACCACGCATCGGGTCAGTCGGCAGGACGATGTCAACCACGTAGTAGTTGACCTTGCCCCCTTGGTTCTCCACTTTACTCATGCTCCACTCTCCCCAAGTACAGGCTACCGACACGCCGGTCGCCCAAGTAAATGTCGATCTTGCCAACCATCTGCTGCTCGTTGGCTACCCGCAGCATGTCCCCCACCGTCACGGCGGGGCTGCTGCACATGAGGCTGCCGTACTCAACGCTGATGCGGTGGTCGGCCTCCTCGACAACACGTTGCGAGGGGTTGAACCCATTCCAGCGCATGAACTGAGCGTTGCGGATTTCCACCCGTCGCACTCGTGCCAGCACCTCCGTTAGTTTGTCGCCGTCATAGGCGAGCTTGGTTTCTTCGCTCACTACCGTCTCCTCGGTTTGGTTGTTCATTGCATGGCCCCGCCAAAGAAGCCCATCACGTCAGCGTGCATGGCGACTGCTTCGGCGTGCGTCTCACGACGTGCCTTCGGATCACGACGCAACTGCTCGGCGTCGAACTGGGTCAGCTTGTCCCGCAGACGGGTAGCCATAGCTGCCAGCGCAGGGTCATCGGTCAGGTTCAGGTGAGGCAGCACGTCACACAGGTCACGTGCGTTCTCGACCAAGCTGTCACGGAACACGCTGTCCGGCTTGCCCAACCGGTCGACGAACGCTGCCGTCACCTTGGCGATACGCTCAAACGCGTCACCCAGTGCAGTGCTGGCCACAGCCTGCGTGCTGGCGTTGATCTCGGCGCGCAGCTTGGCCTCGATGACGTCGTCATTCAGGTTGACCCTGAAGTCATCACCCGTAGGCAGCGGCGTCACGCTGGTGCGGAACCCGAACTTACCGGCCAGCTCGCTGGCATACGGGTACTCGGTGTCATCGAACAGCGAACCGAGCAGGCGCTTAGCCTCCTGCCGGTGCAGTGGGTAGTCGTTGAGCAAGTCCTGCACCGCAGCGCGGAACATGTTGCCGAACGATTGCATTTCCTGCATGTACTCGAAGTACGCAGTCGACTTCAGTGCACGTGGACCGGTGTCTGCCCAAGGCAGGGTCATCTTGTAGTGGTAGGTACGCGCAGCGCCCACGATTTCCTTGATCGGATCAAGGGCGGAGCCGTCGATCAACGACTTGTAGTACGTGCCCGACTTGGACGCAGCGTTGTGGTTGTACGCGACTTCAGCAGCGGCGCGCTTGTCGGTTTTCCGTGCGGTCCATACGCTGATGCGCAGGTCAACGAGCATTGCAGATGAAGCGATGTTGGTAGTAGTCATGATGTATCTCCAAACGTATTAAGGGTTGTGTCCTAACAGTAGGACTTAGTGTGTTGCGGTCCAAATTACACTTGCTATTGCTTCCTCGGCTGCGTAGACGACGTCGTCGTACCCGCCTACCCAGTCCTTCTCATCGTCCGCCCCATCCGTCGTCTCCTTGACGTAGTACTGGTAACGGTTGGTGCCGTTGGTAATCTCCTCACATGCCCAATCGGCGTACTTGTTCTGCATGCGGCACGCTTCCTCGAACCGCACCTGCTTGCTGCCCTGCAACGACTTCATCAGTGGCAGCAGGTCCATGTCTGCCGGCAGGATGAGCACCTTGGCATCGCGTCCCGTGTCTACAACGTATCGTCCGTTGATTCGCCCATCCCGGCCCCAGCCCTCTTGCTCCTCGTTGGAGCCGGCTGTCTGCCACTCCACCTTGTAATCGCAGTCGTCGTAGTACGCGTCCTCGTCGTATACCACGCCTATCTCGAACGTCCGGCTGCCTATCGTCAGGTCGACAGCCTCGCCTTTGTCAGTGTTGTACCAGTCTGTGCTCAGGCCCATGCCGCTGCCGCGCTGGGTTATCAGCTCGGGTACGCCCAGCATCATGCGCTTGACGCGCTCCAGCCTGCGGTTACGGACGATGCACGCTGCGTGCTTGGCGCCCACGCCCTCACGCCGCAGCTTCTTGTACTCAGTATACACCTCGGCGTCGATCATTACACACCTCCCACACGTACCGTACGTCCGACAGGCGACACGATGTCAGTGTCGATGGCCCACAGCACAGGCACGCTGCGCTCCTCGCCGAATGGGGTGTACCCATCGGTCAGCACGATGATCGCCTTGACGTCCGGCTCGTGCTCCTCGAACCAGTCCAGCGCCACGGTCATGTCAGTGCCTCCACCACCAACACGTTTGGCTGTGACACGGACGTCATCCGCATCGGCATGGTCGAACTGGTCGACGTGGTTCACGCCGGCGTCGCAGTACACGACAGTCAACGCAGACGGCGAGCACTCCTCGACCGCACTGCATATCTCACCGAAGCTCTGCTTCAGTTGCTCATCGCCCATCGAACCCGAGGTGTCGATCACGATGCCCAGCTTGCCCATTGCATCGGTGCCGCTGATGCTCGGCAGGTACATGCCCTGCGCCACGAACCGGCGGTTAGGACGGGCGAAAGTGTAGTCCGACTTCGATGTCTCGACGAGGAATTCACGCAGCTGCTCCTTCCAGTCCACGGTGGGCGAGAAGATGTCACCCAGTGCGTCACGCATGGCGCCACTCAGCTGACCTACAGCCTTGGCAATCTGCGCAGCCTGCGCCACCTTGGCCATGACCTTGGCCTCCGCCACGCTGGACTTGTCCTTGGCCTCGCGGATGTCGTCGTCCATCGGATTGCCCGCGCCTTCCTTACCTTCACCATTACCGCCGTCATCCTCTGGCTCGGGTGGGAGTGCGGAGTACACCTGCTCGGTGCTCATGCCTACGTACTTGCTGCCATCCAGTACGCCGTGTGGTAACGCGCCACCCTCCGCCTTGATGAGCGGGTTGATGACGTAGTCGGCAGCCTTATTGTACTGCTTGGGGTTGCGACTGCCGCGGCGGAACGGGTGCATGAGTGCTACGTGCAGCGCCTCGTGCTTGAGTACGCCGACGATCTCTACCAGTGGCAGCTTGCGCAGGTTCGCGCTGTTCAGGTACAGGCTGGTGCCGTCAGTCGCGGCCATCCAGCAGGTGCTGTCCTCGACCACGTCGAGTCCGAGGATGATCGACCCTAAGAAGCAGTCGGTGAGCACGAGCTTGACCCGTGCTTTCTCGATGATGTCTATAGCCATGATGCTCTACTCCAAACACGTTAAGTGTGGCCGCCTTTCAGCGGCCGGTGATTGTCCTAGTATTAGGACAGCATGTCAGCGTTGCGTGCCGCCCACATGTTGAACGCAGCGGTGCTCGCACACTGCGGCGTCCGGCGCATCACGTCCTTGACGCACAGCGCAGTAATCTCAGCAGCGCTACGCTCGTGGCGGAACCGGTCGGCATACGTCAACACGTTGTCGACGTTGTCCTTGGTTGCCCGTGCCGCCAGCGCAGTAGCCACAGCGTACTGGGTTGCCACGTCAGACGGAACCGGCGCGCCCTTCGGGTCGAGCAGGATGTGGTCGATCGACGGCATGTTCTGCCAGATGGCACGGAAGCCTATGTAATCCGCAGCAGGACCGGCACCCACCGCGCCAGTCACCAGCGAGAACATCACGTCCTCGGGTGGGCTGGTCACGATGATGTCGTTGGCAATGTGCCACGACCGTTCGGTTGCGAACGCATCGCCCTTCTGCTTCTTGGTCACGTGCTCCTCGAACGTGTTCAACATGTCAGGACGCAGTGCGATGTATGCCACCAGCGAGTTGTCGATGCCGGCGTCGATCGCCCACTGACGCCAGACCGTGGCGTCAGTTTCGACGGTCAGGTGGATGAGCCGGTTAGCCAGCGGGGTAGGCAATTTATATACCACCCCACCGTCTGACAACCTGTTACCAGTCAGCAGAATCTGCCAGCCTTCCTTCATCACCTTGTCGCCGATGCGCCGGTCCAGCGTGAGCTGGTAGGCAGCAGCCTGCACAGCCGGCGTAGCACTGACGATCTCCTCAAGCACCAGATAGCCGAACTCGGGCAGGTCGGTACGGTCAGTCGACGGGAACCAGTCCGGCACCATGCGGCGCTGGGTGCCACGCTCATCGTCAGCGTAAGGCAGGCCGCCCACGTCTACCGGATCACACTGCGACAGGCGGACATCGGTGTAGCCGAACCACTGCGCTGGCGTGACCAGCTCGGTGCCCCACTGCGCTACGCCCAGCAGGCCCAGCGAACCGGCGAGGAAGCCGGCGCTTGCCAGCATACTGGCCGACTTGCCGATACCCGGCGCACTACGGACGAGGATAGGACGCTTGGCAGCGTAAGCGTGGTTAAGCGTGGCGATCAGTTGTTGTGTGTTCATGGGTACATCTCCATTCAGGTTAAGGTGTCCTAGTGCTAGGACATTTCGTTGCAACCGGATGAATTCCGATTGAGGTGCCATTGTCTCACGACTCAGGCTGTGTGTCAACCTAGTTTACTAGGGGGTGCAAAAATAAATCAGACTGCTCGGGAATTATTTTGCAGCCCTTTAGCCATCTCGCGGAACGCCTCGGCGCCGAACGCATCGAACACGGTGCCGAGCATTTTGATCTGCTCAGGCGATACCTTGATGGCCAGCCCGATGTAGTTCGGTAGCACGATCATCGCCGAGCCATCGTTCCACAACGTGTCATAGAACGTAGCCAACACGGGGCGCTTCACGTTCTTAGGGTCAACCATGCACCAGCGCTTCAAGCGCGGCACGTAGTGGGCGTGCAGGTACTTCTGCACGTAGTACTTAGCCTTGCTTCTCATTCCATACCTCCTGTTGTAGTGCCTGCATCTGGTGGTACATCGCTTCCCACCCGAACGCCTTGTACGTGATGCCCAGCGTGTGCAGGTTAGCGTTGTTCATGTAGTGCTTTGCATATCCGGTTTCGCGGGCCACCTGTATGCGCGCCATCCTCCCAAACTCTATGAGTACCGATACCCGCGAGGTGACCAACAACTCGCTCGGCTCCGTCCATACCTCGTTGCCGAGGCCGCCGTGGCGCGGGCTGTGCTCAAACCCCCACACCACACGGCATATCTGGCGCTGCTTAGACGCTTCGTCCGCCTCCTTCAGATAGTTTCTAGGCATCGCACACCTCCGAGTTCGTCTTGCCCGCGTCGATCCCCTTGAGCATGTGATACAGCGCCTCGTACCCAAACGCGCTATAGGTTGCGCCGGCTGCGCGGAACTGCTCGTAGTCGACGTGGAACGTGGTGTACCTGCCAGACAGGTCCGGCCGCCGGATCGTGACGCTAGGTAGCCTATGCGATGACAGCTCGACCGAAACCAGCGTTACGTCCGCCGCGTACGCGTACCACTCGTGGTAGCTCTTGTTGTACTCCAGCCCGAACACGTGCTTGCAGATTTGGCGTTGCTTGTCGATGTTCATATCCTGCCCTCCCGTTCCAGCTTGGCCCGCCACTCTGCGTCGCGGACCGCTTGTTCTGCGATGGCACGTTGCTTCATGCCTGCGGCCATACCGGCCAGCGCATCGAACCCGAACGACTTGTAGACGAGCGCCAGCGAAGCCAGCTGGTCAGGCGTGACGTACTGCGACCGGCAGTTGCGTATCGGTATCGTCTTGCCGTTCATTACGTACGTCGCGCCCTCGTTGACGTACAGCTTGAGCATCGGCTTGAGTTCCGCCTGCAACTGGATGACGATGCGCCCCATGTTGCCAACCTGACTGGTTGACCAGTACTTGAACTTCTTGCTGTACTCCAGCCCGAAGTCGTCCTTACAGATTTTCCGCAGCCGAGTCATGTTCATGACGCGTCTCTCCCAGATAGAACCACACCATTGCGCCAGTGCGGCGCACGTACTGTGATGCGTTGATGCGTGCTGCCTCGGCGCTTACCGTGGTGTAGTCGTCGAACGTCTCGACATACACCGGCCCAACCGGCGCGCCATACTCGGTGCGGCGTACAGACATCCGCACCCTTATGAAGTCACGCGGCCGGAGCAGAGGGTCTGTCCTAGCAGTAGGACATTTCCCTGCCAGTGCACGTTGCAGCCCGTGCCGGAGTTGTTCCAGCTCGTCACTCCACGACGCGCTCATGCGTCACCTTCCACGGCCGCCATCACGGCCGCCTGTCCACGGCGCAGCTCCAGCAACTGCGCGTTGTGCCCTGACAGGTTGACGCACATGTCGATCGTCAACGTCTGCATGATGTGCGCCGGCATTTTCGGCCACGCCAGACCGTTATCCAGCAGGATGTGCAGGTTCCGCATCACGTCCTCCAGATCGCCACGCCTCCATGCGCTGAACACCGACTGGCACACGTACGCCGATGCGCCCCAGCCCCGCACGTCATCGTGCGGCATGACTGCGCAGACAGCTCTGACGTACTTCATCATGGCCCGCTTCGTGGCCGATGCTTCTTTGCGCATCGCTGCGGTGACGACTGACGTGTACTCCTGCATGCCCTCGTCGGGCACTGCGCCGCCGTTGCTGGCTATGTGTATCCGGTCGACACACGGCACGCCAAATGGCAACGTGTTGTCATACGTCTTGAGGCGATAGTCCTCTGCAAAGAAGCGCCGATTTTTCGGCAGCTTGTAGGCACGCACACCAAGCAGGTGCGCCCACACTTCCCGTGTGCTTGGGTGCTCGGCCCAGCTGGTCCCGCCTATCTGACGCCGGCCATCGGGATGCCAGATGGCAACGACTGTGCCGTGCATAACCCACTGGATCACGTCCGTCAGGCCGATGGTCACGTAGTGACCACCCATCGTGCCGCCTTGCATGCCTTGGTACGGAGCCACGACCACGCGGCGGGTGCCGATGTAGTCGGCGTTTGGTTTCGCAGGCTTGGCCATGATGAACGCCTTGGCCTGCGCATAGGTGGCGTTGTGCGGGAACGCTTCGATCTTTCTATTCATTTTGGTTTCCTCGTAGCGGCAAGCTGACGTGCGGTTTCGCTGTGGATCGTCGTCATGGTCGCCCTCATCTTGTCGACGTTCTCCATGTACTCGCGGATGTTCTCCGCCATACGCTTTATCGTCTCGTGCTTCTTGGCTGCGGCTTCGCGCAGCGCAGCGTTCTCCGCCTCCAGCTCAGCCACGCGGGCTTCTAGCACGGCGACATCAGGCTCGGCGTAGCTCGGCAGGCCGATCACGTCGCCGTCGTCAAGTACCGCCAGCGGCACGTCTATTGTGTTACGACGCCACGGCATGGACGCCAGCCCAGACGCCACGTGCCTGATGGCACCGATCTGCGCGCCGAAGTCCAGCGCGTCGAAGCGCTCAAGGTGCACGTGGATCGGGCCAGTGCCGGTGTCCCGCATGATGGAGTCGATCGTGTTGTCGAACACGAACCCACGCTCGCTGATAACCGAGTACATCGTCGGGCACTGGTAGGCGAAGGTCATCATCGCCTTGTCGAAGTTAATGCTCTTGTTCATGTTGTATCTCCAAACAGGTTATGACTTGATCTTGACTTGGCACGTCAGCACGTGGGCAGTCATCCCACATGGACGATGTCCTACTGCTAGGACATCGTTTCGCCTCTTACGAATGGCACTCGATGTCGGCACCGATCGTGCGCTGGATGACGCCCACCGTCAGGCGGGCGCCGGTGTTGTACGTCAGCACCACCAAGTACTCCAGCCACTCGGGGTGCTTGTACGCCGGCGCATCGGTCGGCACACGGCGCTGCATGTACACGTTGGCGGTGAGCAGGCGATCACCTTGGGCGTGACGGCTGATAAGCGCGATGCACTTTTCAACTACCGGAATGTCTGCGTCACGCAGCTCGAATGATGCGTCGTCATAACGCGTCCAGTTGACCAGCACACTGGCTGCGCTAGTGCTGATGACGTCCATGCCGTCGTGGTGACGGATGACGTGGTGATAGCCGTGCTCGGCGAGGATCGAGTTCAGTGCTTGCATGATTGTGTACTCCAAACAGGTTATGGGTTGATGTCCTACTGCTAGGACATCGGGTGGTTAGCGGGTGATGACGATCGCGGTGCCGTGCTTCTCAGCGACTGCGTACGCTTGGTCCCACGACAGGCGACCGTGCTCGGCGCCCTTGATGGCCGACTTGATTTCGAGCCACGCTGCTGCGTTGGCCACGTTCTCGACAACGTAGCGGGCACCGGCGATGCGACTGATGAGGTTGAACTTATACATGGTGATCCCCTTAGCGCCAGATGGCGCCGAACATAACGATGGTGGTCAGGCCAAGAGACAGGCCCAGCGACGCGATGAAGAACATGTCGTTGGCGCTCATGTTACTTGGCCTCCGACTTGAACAGCTGCGCCATGATGCGGGCAGGAACGCGGCGGCCGCACTCCGATGCCAACACGCGGGTGAAGTTGGCGCGGTTCTCGACCGTGTGCGTAGTGCGGAGTATCCAGCGGGCTTGCTCTACTGCCTCATAGCAGTCGTCGATCTGTGCACGGGTAATGACTCTCATGGTCTTGCTCCTAAACAGGTAAGGGTTGGTGTCCTAATGCTAGGACACCGCTTTATCGTTGGGCACACTCTCCCAACTTGTAGCCATTGTCTCACAACTGGGCCTGTGAGTCAACCTAGTTTACAGGACGAGGAAAAAATAATTCCACAGCGGCCACGATTGCTTTGACTTTGGCCAGCTCGACCGCGTCAGTGCGTGACAGCGCCTCGACCATCCGTGCACCAGACAGCTGCGCACCTACCGAGTAGCCCAACGCGTTATCCAGTGACAGGTACTTGGCCAATGGCATGGTGCTGCCTTTCGCATTGACCACGGTCATACGGGCTATGCGCTCGTCACGTGCATCGGGCGACGCGGCAGTGTCGACTGCGCTACTGTTATATACAGGTCTTACTTCTGCTACTGCTCCGAGCTTGCGTGGACCTGCCATGCCGCATCCACACGACTTGGTTCTGCCAGCGTACAGATTGCCATTGCGAACCCACTTGGTCGTGCCGCAGTCGCACTTGCATTGCGATTCGATACCCTTTATTGCCAACACAACCAGTTTGCCGTACCGGACACCGATCAAGTGATTGTGGCTTAGCGTGCGCTTATCCATGTCATATACCCTCATTTGTGGCGCTCTTGATTGCAGAGCGTGCCGTTATTGTACACCTTGGCGGTCACTAGTAAAGCGGACAATGTAGTTTAGTAAAGGGGTTTACTAGAGAATGTAGTTGCTGCGCGCAGTGTGTGGCGCGGTGCGTGGCTGCTAGTGATAGATACCCTAGTAAGAGAAGTAAAGAAAGTAAGGTAGCGGACGTCATCTTTCCAGAGTATGGACTTAAACTAGTGTTACTACGTTGTGACGAAGTGGCGTGGCGCCGCGCCGCCACATACCAGAAAAATCTCGCGCGCGTCAGGAATTATATACTCCACTACATTACTTTCTTTACTAGTCTTACTAGTCTACATATATATACTCACTCAAACCCGCATTCCCATTGGCTTTCAGCCGCTACATTCCGTAGTAATGTATCTTCCTAAACTACATTCTGGCTTTACTAGTGCTCTGGAGGCCGCATTCCACGTGGCATAACGTGTTTCTGCTACCATTAACTACATTGTCCTAGCGCTAGGACAACAGGCGGCGCCGCTACCATTAACTACACTTCCGGCATTGTCCTAGCGCTAGGACAACGCGCACGTGGTCAAATCGCGCGCACAAAAAAGCCCGCGCATGCGCGGGCTTTTGCTTAGAACGTGTTAAGACGTGCGGTATAGGACCGCATAGCCGTCTATCGTCTTGACGATCCGCGATTCAACGCGGACCGATCGGGCGAAGCGCGCCAGCTGGCGCGCTTCATTCAGTGATATGCAAATATCCATGATGATCTACTCCGAAACAAGCAAAGAAGCGCCGGCCGACCGGCCGGCGCGTTGTGACGCGTTGTTACTTGCCGATCATGCCGGCAAGCTCATGCGCGGACTCAAGGATGCTATCCAGCACGGCAAGCTGCGCCTTAGTCAGTTTCGGCTTGAGCCCCTCAAGCTGCGCCATAACGCTTGCCATCGTGGTCGACGGCTGAGCCGTCAAGAGAGGCGTGCCACCGGCGTCTTTCGACTTGCCCGCGTTCACTTTGGGCGCCTTCGCTTTCTTGACTGGCGCAGTGTAAACGCCAGTCGGGCTGACAGTGTTCCTGTTAATCGCGGCCATACCGATGGAGCCGAAATTAGCGACTAGGCCGGTGCGCTGCGCTTCTGGCATAGCGCAGAACTGCTTCACTTGGCTTAAACGCTGGCGTGGAATGCCGGCCGGGTATGCCTTCTCAAAAGCGAACTCGGCAAGCTCAGCAGCGCGCTTTGCACCGGCTTTTGTGGCCAGCCCGTGGACAGTGATCATTAGCGCTTTGGCGCTACTGTCGCAATCCAGCAGCTTGCTGGAAAGGTCGGCAACATAGGCGGACTCTTGTTTAGTGGCAGCTTTAACAACAGCAACAGCAACAGCAGCTTTGATTGACTTAGTCATGATTCAATACCTTCAAGTTATCTGGACGGGATTCCGGCCAGTGGTGCTATAGTCTCACGGCCAGCCTGCAATGTAAAGCACTTTTACACTGTCCTAGCGCTAGGACAAGAATCCTTTTCCGCCAGCCGAGGGGGGCAAGGGGGCCGGGGGCGGAGCGCGCAGCGCTCATCCGTCGCGCACATAACTTTTCATCCCATTTAGTTCCTGCGACACTTGACACACTCAATTTCCTATGACCCCCCGTTTTCACCCCACTACAAAAACTACTTCTCTAAAATTTTTCCTCCCTCGAAAATCCCTCGTTGACATGACCCCATCGGGACTATACGCTCCACCAATCTAGTAAAATCCGCGCGCGAGCAGGGGACCAGCATGGCCGACGTTGAATACACAGAAGATGGGCAGGTCGTGGTCACGTGGCCAATGCGTCAGGGCGCTACGTTCATCAAGAAATATCAGTGGAAGACCGGCGGTGCTCCCGCCGTGGGCTCAACCCCCGCGGTACCGGCGACCCCCGTTAACCTAACCGGCTGGACAGCACGTTGCCAGATACGCGACAAGCTCAACGGGAACATCCTCGTCAACCTGACGTCCAGCCCCGCCGCGGGCATCGTGCTCGATGCCGTGGGCAACATCACCATCACTGTCTCCGCCACCCAGACCGCAGCACTGCCGGCCAAGAATGCCGTGTTCGACCTTGAGCTCGAAGAAACAGCGACCGGGTTCGTGCGCAACCTCGTCGGTGGGATCGTGACCGTAGCTACCAACGTGACGGTGCCGTAATGGAATTCGTAACGCTCGTCGAGACGGAGGTCGTAGCGGCCAGCGTCGAGAACGTGCAGCTGCTCGAAGTGGTGGCGACGGAGGTAATCGGCGGTGACGTAACCGTCATCGAGACGGTGGACGTCGAGGTAGTCGAGGTTCTGACCGACAGGCTGGTACAGCTTGAGATCGTCGAGGTGAGCGGCCAGCAAGGCCCGCCGGGCGTAGCGGAGGATGACGTGATGTACGCAAAGAGGGTAGACTTCGTCACCGACGACCTG
>Ga0181343_1000568_pt1 | contig 15989 bp, 16 predicted proteins | sample Su13VDMLBSD_FD_130110 | JGI IMG/M metagenome (GOLD analysis project Ga0181343, IMG submission 130110) | Freshwater viral communities from Lake Michigan, USA - Su13.VD.MLB.S.D | ecosystem: Environmental > Aquatic > Freshwater > Lake | place: USA: Michigan | collected 2013-07-15 | reverse complement strand
TGACGAGCATATTAACCCAATCATAATGAGTATTCACCACCCACCCATAATGTGTATCATTCATCGGCGTCATTTCTCATAATGATAAGTTTTCCCAGTATTATACCATAATAAGTTTGTGTGGTGCTGTCACCTTCACACCGTTTAATTTCAAGTTTTGTAAGGTGAATAAGACTTTGGATTTCTTCTTTACTTAAGTTCCAGTCTGTGAGATTATGTTCGGTAACTTTCATTTCTCATCCATCCCTTTATAGAGAGTTTTAGCAAAGTATCCATAGTCTCTTGTTTCAGTCACACCTTTAGTTTCACCGCATACATCACACTTACCTACCCAAGTGGAAGAGGATCCCACAGAATACTCACCATACTTCTTACCACAATCGTGACAAGTAACTTCTGCATCCCTAAGAGTTTTCATAGTTGGTGTATTCTCAGCACTCATCGCATCCATTTCTTCATCCGTATAATTGGGATTATCAGGATTTTGAGCACGGGACAGTTTTGCCTTCAGGTCACGAACTTGTGCTTCCAGTTTCTTGATTTCTTCATCCTGTTGAGCATCATACTCTACAAGTTTTTTGTGATAATCCTCTGCCAGAACCAGGTCATACTCTTCGGCAGTCTTACGCATCTCTTCGGTGGTTCGCATTTCATTGAATGCGACATATGCGGCACCCTTGGCAATACCATCAGTATTATGCCCCATAGCATAACAGAACTTCTCAAAGAGTTGAAAGAGTTGGATGGTATTGAGGTCTTCGGCAGGAACCTCAAAAGTATAGTGCTCCTCTGGAAGAATTTCATTATCATAGATACCACCTTTATGATCCCAAATGGAATCATACTTCAATGTAACTTTTGCCGAGTACATAATGCGGATTTTGCGGAATCAATAAACATACTATAAGACCCCTGACTCGAAAAGTCAAGGGTCAGTGGACGGTTTTTAAACTGGTCTAGGAGGATAATATTTCTCTACAAACTCGTTTACACTCTGCCTGATTATCACTACACTCAATTAAGCACTGATAGTAATCGTTAATAATTTCAGTTTCTTCAATAAATTTATCAATTGTTTTATCTAAGTTTATATGATTCCAAGAAGCAAGTTGATTGTAAGAAATTAAGTTGTGCATAATACCTCCACGCACAAAGGATATCATAATGAAGAGTTTTCGCTCATTTTTATGACCTCATTATTCTAGCACTATGTAGGAGTTCTGTGTGGAATTCTTAACACAACTTATTAGTATGGAAGAGATTTCAAACCATCCAATACTTCTTGAAATCTTTCTGCGCGACTCTTATGATACTCTACATTCTCTTCAAGCACACTCACAATATCATCTAGGACAACATCCACAGACGCATCAGTATCAAAGTATTGTTGAATTGCTTCGGCAAGATACCGCCGCCGATTCCATTCTACACTATAGGGTTTGTAGGTCATAATAATAAAGTATATGCGAGTATTATAGAGTGCTTTTTGCTATTCGTCAAGTCATATAAGTTGCTTTTCTTTAAGATACTGAAGCGTCTCCTTAAGACTTCCAATATGCTTATAGTCAATCGCCACCTGAGGAAATTCTGCTCGTTCTCCAAACTCAGCACAAAATTGTTTCTCATTATAATCTCTTCCAAGTTTATACTCTAAGTGACTTACACCAATACTTTCCAGAAGTGATCTTGCTCTATCACATTCCAGACATTTTTCTTTAGAATACAATACTACTTTCATCAGTCTCTACGTCTCCAATCGTTATCACCTTCACTATCTAAATCATCACGACGAAACCAATCTACAATTTCATCTATACTATCAAATCCAGAAATACCTTGCCTTTCGTTTCCTAATCCACCAATGTCTAACTTATTGAGAAAGTCATCCATATCACCTTCAACCATATCAGGATTTTCTGCTTTTCTTCTTGCCTGCCTAAGAATAGTAGCAGCAGAACGATTTGCTTTCGCAAGTTTTTCTGCCCAGATCATATCTTCTAATCCTACTGCTTGATGTTTTGCAATACGATTGCAAATTTCTTCTAATCGAATCCTATAAGCAGTTGATAACATAAGTGTATTATCTGGATATGGTGTATTTATTGTTCTTTTAACATTCTAAAGTAGATCTTATAATACTTTTGCTTCATTTTCTGTATATATTCATACTCTTCAGGTTCATTTAAACAATCCAAAATATAAGAAACACCCTCCAATTCACTAATCAGTCGTGCTATCGTTGTTGGGTGTTTTGGATTTACGTTCCATTTCATTTTGCAATTCTTCTGCAAGTTTATATGCTTTCCTCCACATATTCCATCGAACAATAGGATTTCTTGGATCGTGTAATAGCATCCATTTTTTTTTCTCAAACTGAATCTTTACTAACTGAGACATCAATGTAACTGACTTTGCAATACTTTCATCAGTGATTATTAAGTATGCAATGCAACCAAATATTAGCAAATAGATGTATAGGATATTCATTTTCTTAAGGTTTTAAGATATTCTAATACGTGTTCCCGAATATACATCAGTTCGTGATAGCACTTTTGATTATGAGCGCAATTACGAAGTTCAGAATCTGGTTTCAATACACTTTCTTCAAAGAGTGTAAGACCGCGATTCCATTTATCAATTTGAGTTTCTTCTATCATATTTTTTTTATGTTATTAGTATTTAATCAGGTTTAGAATCCGTTAAATATGACTCAAGACTTGAAGTGGTCTTTCTTTTTCTTGGAGTTTGTTGAACCTTCTTTTTAATGTACTCTTTAGCGAGTGTGAGTGTCTTAGACGTATGAACCTGCTGCCCGTTGCAAATCACAATAAATTGATTTCCCCAAGGAACCGCAGCCCATTTACCATCCTTTGTCACATAACCCTGCGGATCCCCCATCACAGGATCAAGTTTACCTTCTTGAGGAATAAAAGGAAGATTCATCGATTGTTACCAGCAGTGACATTTACGATACGGGCATTGGGATTTCGTGCCTTGACGACTTCCTGTGCCTCACGGGGACTGTTCGCATAGACTTCCTCATTCAGGCGGTGATTGCCAGCGACGAAGATGACGTTGTATTTCATAGGAGTGTTGGAGTAACGTGATTAGTATAGCAGAAAAGTCAGCGGCGCACAACCGACACGGCAACGTCGCCCTGCTGGAAGATGATGTCCACCACGTTCTGGACCTTCTGTGCGGTGCTCGTGGATGCCTTGTCAAAGGTCGGGCAGACCACCAGACCATAGGATTTGGTGTAGGAGTCCAGAGCACCCGCCTGAAGGGCACCAGAGCGGATTCCAGCGGCGTCTGCGGGGTGAAGACGCAGCGTCCTACCGACCGTTTGACCGATACCCACGATGTCCATAGAACGCATAAACACAACCGCTTCCAGAGCAGAAATATTGATGCCTTCTGCCAGAATGCTGTGATGAAGAACCACAAACTTCTTGTCGGCATCCTTACCCCAGTCATTCAGAGTGTCAAAGAACACCTCACGATTCACCTTCTGCCCGTCAATAAAGGCACCGTGCTTGGAAGTAATGTGCATCACCGAATAACCCTCTTCTGCCAGTTGTTCGGCAAAGTCAGATTCAGACAGAAGTTGAATGATATTCTTGGTAGTCTTGGCACAAATCAGGATTTTATCCACGGGATTTTCCTGAATGATTTGGAGAAGATACTCACAGTCCCGCTGAGCGATATCCTCGCCCTTGACAGAAAGGCGCATCGGAGCAGTGATGACCTTAGGAGGAATGATATAACCACCCTCCACCAGTTGAGGAGCAGGAACCTTAGCGATGATTTGACCGTATACCTCAGCATCATTCATACCTGCCTTACCTACGGTCACAGAATACTTCGGCGTAGCAGTAAAGAAATAGCAACGCTTTGCTTCGGCAGCAAAGTGCTCCACAGCAGGAAAGAAATGACGCTGAATGCTATTGTGTGCCTCGTCAAAGTAGATAGTATCCACCTCAATATCTGCATCAACCAGACGCTGCAGAGAGTTGTAGGTGGTGAAAATCAGTTGATGCTTGTAGGCACGACGACACCAGTTATGAATCTGATCGGGTTTGGTCGTGCTGAAGTGATGCGTTTCACCCGAATGAACGTGAAGCACAGCAACGCTAGTGATGAACTCCAGATACTCACTGGAGAGTTGCTCGGCAAGCAGAATGCGAGGAGCAACCACTACAATAGTCTTAGGAGCGTCAGTCTGAAACTCACGCATAGCATCGAAGATTCCCACGTTGGTCTTACCGCCGCCAGTGGGGAACACACAGATACCCTTAGAATGCTGAGCGAGAGCATCTAGAGCAGTCTGTTGGTGAGGACGGAGTTGGATCATCTGTCTCATAACGATAGGAATATTATAACAGCAAAAAGGGGGTCCTGAAACCCCCTTGTGACAGTTTGGAAAGTGGTTAGAGTTTACTCTTCCTCCTCATCGTTATTTTCTAGTAATGAAAGTGCATCTATCGCTCCCCTAATTCTAATATATTGTTCTTTTTTCATTGAATATACTTCTTCTAGACCAGATAGATCTTTTTCAAGAATTTCAGATTCTTTTTTTAAATCTTCAAGCATTTTTTGAGGCTTCATACAGTTATGATAAATAATGACCTGTTATTTATAAATTCTAAATAATATAAAAAAGTAAAATGGCAAGAAAAATATTCAAAAGAATTGGAATCAGAAGAGATAGAAACTTAAGTGACTTATCAAATACAACTGAGTCTTTGAATAATCTTTTGAATAGTTTAGTTGATAGCCCACAATCAACTTTTGTTACCGAAGATTTAGACTCTATTAGAGGATCTTTTTCTCTTGGATTTTCAAATGACCAATATAGACAAATAATTGGTAGTGCAGAGTTTACTACAAATGAAAACGGATTAACTTCTCCTTTTTTACCAAGAATTACATATCAAAATAAGTTAGATAATTTTAAAATTTTTGCAGGAGAACCAAGATTATTTGGTGGAAATGGTCTCACTGCAAGATATTATAGTCCATCTGATGTTAATGTCAATAGTGCAAATATTTTTTCCGGAACTCCGTTTAAATTAGATAATTTTTGGGAAGCAGGAAATTTTAGTTATTCTGAAAAGATTACGCCAGAATCAATTGATGTAAATGGTGGAGTTGAATGGGAAGGATTTTTTATACCAATAGTTACTGGATCACACTCTTTCACAATCAATAGTTCGGCTTGTTTTACTTTTGATTTTGAAACTGAAGGATATGTAAGTGGAGTTGGAACTTATACACAAATATCCAGAATTGGAATCTCTTCAACTCTTTCTGGAACAGGAAATGCCGGCACTAATTTAGTAACTATTGCACCAGCAAATACAATATATGTTGGTGTAGGGCAAACTGTATCTGGAACAGGAGTTCGTAATGGAACTATAGTTGATTCGGTTAATCGTTCAAATGGAGCAATTACATTAACCCCTCCATCGGGATTTACAGATTCTCTTACTTCAAGTGGAACAAGAAATATTACTTTTGCTAAAACTGTAGGTCAGAACACTGGAATAAATTATTCCACATATACTTTAATTCAGTATAGACCATACAGAATAAGATTCAGATACTTTATACCACAAGGTATCAATGCTGAATCCGTTTCAAGGTATATTAATTTTGATTTGTTTCAACCTGGAGGTAGTGATTCAACAGATCTTAGATATAATTATCTATATTCTGCAGATTATGACTTTTCGGATCAAGCATTAGGGACTTTTAATAGTTTTCTTAATAATTCAATTCTTTCTGGTGGAGGAACTCTTGGAGGTACGATTAATTCAAATGATTATGTAGCAGTTGAAACCGATAAAAAAATTGATATTAAATATCAACCAAAGACAACGTATGCAGAATGTATAAAATCTTTAGTTACTGGATCAACCACGAATGGATCACCAGTCGTATCCTTAACCAACCCAGATACAACGAACATTGAAGTTGGTAATTATGTTACTGGAACTGGAATACCAAATGGATCTTATGGAATTCCTACAACTAGAGTTAATGAAATTATAATCAATAACTCAGTTATTTTAAATGCAAATACTACAGTAACAACTACAAATCAAGCAGTTGCCTTTGTAGAACATAGAGGATTAGTAAAGATACTCGCAGGGTCCATATTTAATGGAGTAGTTTCACTAATAAATTCACCTGGAGCAGATAACACTACTACAGGATTAACAAAGGATATGATTGTAATTGGAACTGGATTACAACCATATACTAAAATTACAACAATACAAACTGCCTCTTCCTTTATAGTTTCTCCAAGTCAAACTACAGGTGCTGTCATAGTATTATTAGTCTATCAATCTAAGGGATTAATTAATAATGGATTGGTCTCATACTGTGTTCCTGCCGAAACTAGATGTGCTATTGTAACAAATAATACTGATGCTGGATCAATCAGTCTTACTGTAAATGATTCTACTGGAATTGGAATTGGGTGGGTGGTTCAAGGACCTCAATTTACACCAGGAACAACAGTAACAGGAGTACCAAACGCAACAACAATTAATATTAGTGCGGGAACTATTCTCGGATTTAATGCTGGATCAAACTTTACCGTAACTAGTGCAACTGGAGACAGAACAATCTGCTGCCCTCCTACTGATACCTCTCCACCTTTTAATCCAACTCTAAATGGATTAGATACTGTACCTGCAGCACCAAGTCTTAGAATAGAATCTGGAAATCTTAGATTTGATTCTTTAGTTGGTATTGTTTCTGAATCAAATATTACTGAATATTCACCTAATGATGTTTCTGGATCCAGAATTTCAATTCAAACTTCAGGTGGATTATTTAGAATATTATGTGCGTAAAAGTAAAAAATAAGTTTCATCATTAATTACGACAGGTAATTTATGTGTAAATAAAGTTACTGCATCTCGTGTTGTAGATTCTGTTGAAATTCCACTAATAGAAATATTATTATAAAGATAAAGTTCTCCAATAGAAACGTCACTACTTTTTGTGCTTAAAGCAGATCCAACGTTAGTCCAAGGATTATTGTCACTTGAAAACGCACGTATGCTCGATATAAAAACTCCTGGAGATTTAGGATCTGAAAGAGATAATTCTGTAGTATTTAATGCTGAAGGATCCTGAATTACAACAGATCCTTCAATATTAACTATTTCATTTGAAACCGTGTCATCAGAAACTTTATATTTTTTTGTAATTGAAAAATCAGCGTTTTCGTGAAATGACCTAACATAATCAAAACCACCATTTAATGATCTATCACCATAATTATAACCAAATCTAGTAGTATCTTGTATTTGTGGTAAAATGAAATTTTCTACATTAGAAGGATAAACTGCATCTTCACGAATAAAATAAAATGAAGAAGGAGAAACAGAAGTAACTAAAATTGTAGATACTCCAGCAGAAGATGGAGTTGTTGATAATTTAAATTGTGTGAAACCATCAGAATTACAAACATAATATTTTTGATCCGATTTTAATGTTGTAACTCCGACAGTTACATCAGTATTTACAGTTACAATATCATCATTAGTAAATACAAATTCGCTATCACTTCCAAAATAAAAATATTCATCAACCAAAGAAACATAAGAAAATGTTGAGATGTTTCTAAGATTATTTTGAATGATTCTTAAATCATTTGCAATTCCAGCACCCCCTATATTGTTTAGTGCTGTAATATCATTTTCAGTTTCTATTAAATTAAGATCTTTACGAAATCCTTGATTTTGTATTGCCATTTTAATAAACGATTGACCAACCTTTTGAATTTAAAAATGTAATCTTTTCAAGCGCCGTTGCGCTGGGTTGTGTATTACCTCTCAAATTAACTACTACACCACCTCTTTTGACTGCATTATAATTTATAAACAAATCATCGATAATCAAATTTATTGCTTGTTGTGTAAGTAAATTATTAGATAAGTCAATAAGTCTGATGCGATATAACAAGGTAAATGATAGAGGAAAATAACTTGTAAATTGATTATTGAACAAAATTAGATTAAAAAGTTTAGGACAATCTCTAAAATCTGGGATTTGCCCTGATATTTGATTATTATGTGCTCTAAAAAATTCTAACGAAGGTAGGTTTGTAAATTTTGAAGGAAATCCCGTGATCTGATTAGTATGAATATTTACTTCTCTAAGTAAAGGTAAATTTCGATATGCTGGAACATTTCCTGTAAATTGATTAGAACTTAGTTCTACAATAGTAATATTTGGATTTGCCGCAAAGTTTGGAACTGATCCACTAAATCTATTAGCGTTAAAATAAATATTTCTTAAATTTCTACAAGCAGAAAAACTTGGAAGTGGTCCTGAAGTTATTCCCGAAGAATTATAACTGACATTAATAAGAGAAACTGTAGAATCGAATGCATTTGGATGAATTGGACTCGCTAAAAGGGTTCGACTTGAAATGAAAAGAGTTTGTAGTTTACCACACGATGAGAAAGTTTCTCTTGGTATTACATATGTGGTATTTCCCTCAGGTGTTCCACCAGTTATTCTTGTGTTTCTCAGATCTAAACTGACTAGATTAGAATTGGTAATTTTAGGAAAAGGTCCTGTTAGGGGAGAATCATTAAAATTTAATGTACTCAAAGAATTGCACCCATCAAACTTATAAGTTCCGCTGGGAGTAGTAATACTTCCTATATTTCGACAAGTATTTGCATTAAAAACAGTAAGAGATTGTCTTCCATTTAAATCTGGACACGGTAATCCAGTTCCACCAATATTAATGGTTTGAATTTTAATATTAGAAGCAGAAATTGAAAATGTAGCATCTGTAAGATTAAAATTTCCACTTAAATCTAAACTTACTAAATTGGTAAGATCCTTAACATTTTTTGAATTTGCATTTGTTACACTGCTTATTCCAATTGTTCTAAAATCATTGTTTCTTACACTGTAAGAGGTGCAAATGTCAGAAACATTTGGGATCGGTACGGATGGACTTGAGGTATCTGGATAAAAATATGCCCCACCATCTCTTCCCAAATCTAAGATTTGGAGTTGAGAGAATCTATCACCAATAGCGTTTAAATCAAGCGATCCAAAAAATGTTCCTCCAAGATATAGTTGCCTAAGACTTGTTGGTATTAATGATAAAACCTCATTGTTTAATCGTCTTCTATTAGTATTATCATTTAAATACAGGGGATTATTAATTAATAATAAATTTCTTAAAAGTGGACTAATTACATTTAAATCTGGAAAATTTCTTATTGAATTAAAAGATAAATCTAAACTAGTTAAATTTGGAAATTTACTTTGAGGTAATGTTGAAATATTTGCAGATCTAATGTTGATTGATGAAATTCTATTTGGATTGTAATAAAATTCTACAAATCTTTGTTTTTGTGTTCTTCCAGAATAATTTATAGTTGATGTAGTGCTTCCTTGATTACGATAATTAACAAAAATACTGGAATTATCAGCATCTACTACCTTCCAACTTGCAGGAATACCATTAATTAAGGGAGATAATAAACCAATTGATGCAGATAAATTTCTAAAATTTCCAGAAAATATAACTGGAATTCCTTTCATTGCATAGAGAGATACAGTTTGCCCTCCTATCGTACAATTAATTTTATGAGTTGGAAACTCAGAGTCAAATTCTTTTCTTCTCGGAGTAATTGTTGTTTGTAAACGAACTTGACTTGGAGAAGTTGGTGTTCCAAATTGTAAAGATCCTCCGGTAACAATTCCTACTCTAGCACCATAAAAAATTGGAGAAGTATCTATCACTGGCGAAGCAGTTGAACTCCAAGCACTTACTCTTGATGTTGATATATCCGCAAATCGAATCGTTGCACTTGATCCACTTCCATCTACATAGCGATAACGAATTGATTTTCCACTGAGTCTTCCATTTATTTGAAGATTTCCAAACAGAGGAAAATTAACTCCTGCCTTTCCACCTAAAGTTGCAGAATATATTGATGTTTCTTGATAAAAACGATCTAATGTTCTATATATTGGTTTAGACAATCTTGAAAGACTAATCCAATCACCTATCGAAGCACCAGCATTTGATGATCCACGAATAATATCCAAATCAGTAATTGGGATATTTAACGCACTAAGAGCTGCATTAGAATCTCGCAGATCTGCAAGATTACTTTTTACATTTAAGCCAAATAATTTTGGATTTACAAGAGGCATATTCTAATACTATTATTGACAAACTGTTGCTTAAGAATATTTATCATTGTTCTTTAAAGTTGAGACTTGTTTCAACAGTTCCAAATCCAGCTGCATCAATTTTTTTAGCTAAAACAAAAGTTGCCTCTATATTATTATTGTCGGGTGCTATAACTCGTTTATCTGTTCCAAAAACAGGTGTGAGATCAATTGTTTGAGTTGAGTTAGCGCCAACATATAAAGTATCTCTTTCTACGTATGGTCTCAATTTTTGATTATTTTGTAAATCAATTAATGCAGATGAAGATCTTGAAATTTCTCTAAAATCAGTTGGAGGTTCTCCTGAAATATTTGCATTCCCATCAGCATTAGTAACGGAAGAGATTCCAGAAACGTATAGTGTTGGACTGATAGTTCGTTGATTGTCACCAATAGTCTCTCTTATGCTTATATTATTAATACTTGCATAATCTTTTAATTTTGCAACAAGATATAAAGGATAAGGATTGTAATTGAAAAGTTTAGTTGAATTAACTAAACCACCAGTAGCTTGAAGTGGACGTATTGCAATCGTAAAATTAGGTCCTTGTGATAAAGTTTGAGATATTCGAATATATGAATATGTTCTTCCACTGGATATATAACTGCTAGTAACCCCAACAAATCTTGATCCTGTAACACTCACAGTTTCATTCGCATTTACTATGGCAATCTGTCCTCCATCATAATCTAGAGGAGGAAGAACACCTTGAATTTGAATCCATGTTTCTGCTGGTACTGCTGGTGGTGTACCAGCTGGTAAATTTGGACGGTAAGCAAATTCATTAACATCTTGGATTAGTAATGGATCCAATACATTGATTGTGAGTTTAGAACAAATTCCTCCACCAGGATTCGAAAGTGATGGAATTCTAGAACTTATACCCATTTTTAATGGTGGATCTACAATAGCCCAACCTTCACCAGTCTCTACACCATCTTCATCTATACCAGCAAAACTGTGCGTGTGTTCTCCAAAAAGTATTTTTGTATTTGGTAAGATTGTTGTTGTACCAGTTCCAGTAATAAATCCATTTAAAATATCTGGAGCAGAAATATCTGGTTCAAAATCAGTGATTCCAATTAGAAAATCTGCAAAATGTGCATAACTATCTTGACTATTTGGATTTGCAAATTGAATATCTATAGTTGATCCAAATAATTTGACGTTTGATGCGGCATATACGTCATAATTACTCAATCTAATTGGATAAGGATACGTTGAATCCATTCCAAATCCTACTGTGGTTGCAATACCAGTTACTCTGTCAAGAACAACTGATCCTCCTATATTTCTATCCACAAGAGTGAGTGATGCGTATCCACCAAATCCTTTTATGGCTGCGCTTAAGTAGGATCCTGAAGTTCCCACAGGATCACTTACGCCAGTAACATAAGCATTATATATTGATGGTGAAACTACCTTTGCACCAATATCACTTTGATAAAAATAACCATCATTTAGGGCAGCAATTGTATTTTGATCACTAAATTCAATGTCTACATATCTACCACTTTCTGTTGTAGCAACTCCTGGAGTATAAACATGTCCAAAACCAGGACAAGCAGTACAAGTTACAACTTTAATTTCTGACAATGAATCACTAGATACGTTTAGTTCTGTTGGAATAATTAATTTTTTGTTTACAATAGCTACGCCATCTCTATTCAAAAGAACTTCCTTTGGTCTAATACCAATTAATGAAGTTTCATTAGATGATGATATTGTTTTTTGTTTTGATGATACAGAATAAATCTGAGTCGTTCCTTCATCACCACCATCAATATAGTAAGAAGCACCATACTTATACAAATATTGAGGAGTTCTAACATCACCAGTATTTTGAATATTGACAGAATATTTTAATCTAAAGTAAGAATCCTCTAGACAAGGAGCTCCTAGTGAGTTTTCAATTACAAGTGTATGAAGAACAACCCAACGAGCTTCACCATTATCAGTTGGAATATATGCGTAAAATCTTGCTCCGATTGCACCATACCATCCAAATTCAATCTTATACATTGTCACATTTTCTGGTTTCAAAAGATAACCAGATGGTCCATTGGAATCAAGAGCATCTCCATTAAATTTATCTCTAGGAATTTCAATAGTCCAGTATTCTTCCGAATCAAATGGATCTCCACTTGCTATTCTAGTTTGATCTTCTAACTTCAATCCATTTCGGAGAAGAACTGATTGCTCTAAAGGTATTGTGCTTCTTCTTACAATTGAAAATTGTCCTGCTTCAATTCGAAATACATATTGATCGGTTGGGTTAGAAATACCCCATTCATTAACAATACCAGAAACTGGTTCTGCCGAAGTTCTTACACCGAAAGTAAATCCACTAATTCTTCCAGGTTGATATCTAAACACTCTTCTTGATTGAAGATAAGCATATCTTTGTTCGGAATCAGAATATCCTGGTCTAGTGTTTGTTGAATCAACATTTATGGAATTAAGACCAACACTGCTAAGATCATTAGGATCAATTTCAGATAAAATTTCAGGGACCTTAGCAAAATTAAAGGTTTCACCTGTTACTGGATCATCAATACCAATTTTCATATCTCTCCAAGTTTCCGTCCAGGTATCAATTTCTGCAAAAGAAATTGCAATTCCTTTAGCGTAAACTACATCATCTCCAGAAATATAACTTGTATTTTTTGATAAAAATTTATCTCTCCATTCTGTTGGATAAAATGATCCTCCACCAGTATTATAATAATCATAAAGAGCATTTCCAAGAGCAATAAATCTTTGATATTGTTCAAATAATGTTTGATTATAAGATCCTAATCTTTGAAACTTAGGTCCAAATGGATATGAATATGGCGCAGGAAACGCAGTTAATTGAATTGCAGATTCTTGTGTCTCTTCGGTTAATTTTGCCAAATACCGATTTCCATAAATTTTATTACTTCTACTTTCCCAAGAACCAAAACTAATTCCACTATTGAAGGAATAAAATTCAAATTCATCAGGATCTATTCCATATGATGAAACATTGGAGAACAAACTTAATTGAACTTCTGCACGACTTATTCCTAATAGAGTAGTACTAACTTCACTAGCTTCCTTAAATTGCTCTTCTATTTTAATTACTGGATTTGATTTTGCCTGTATTTGTGTTTTTCTTTTGACTGATACTATCTCGGTTATTGGTGCTGCATTTGTTAGAAAATTGGATACATAAACACTACCTATTCCAATTCTAGAAATAAATGTTGCATCTGGAATTGATGATCCAACAATAGTATCACCAATATTAATATTTGCAGTAGAAATTCCAATATTATTTTGAGAAATATTTGGATATGTAGCAGTTGTGGATGCAACTGAAACTTCTTCAGTTCTAGTATAAGATCCTTCCTTTTCAGCAAAAACTACAGATGTAGCTCTTTTTTTACTTACATCAGGTAAAAAGAAACTATCAACTTCAGTAATTAACTGATTTCCAAATTCATCTGTTAAAGGTTCTCCATTTGCAATATTGTAAATGTCCTGCTCACTGCTTTCAACGATGGATACTTGGCGTTTATCATCTCCAAATTTTATATCTTTTCCGCGATTCATAGATCACTGCTCCTCCCAAGTTAAGCTTGCAGAAATATCAGCAGCTGGTGATCCAGCAGTGTAACTTGTTTGAGATGAAACACAGAGATATAAACTTTCTATCTTATTAGTTAACGGGAAAGAAAGATATTCTTTATTATAATCAAAGTATGAAGACAGGTCATATTCTTCACCAGAGGCAGGTACAAATATACTTGTAACTACCGTTCCAGTTCCAGGAATAGGACTTCTAACTTCTGGACTTATTTTTACAGAGGATAGTTGATTTAATGTAAATTCTGTTGTATTTGGAGAAACTATAGCACCAATGGAATTTGTATTTTCTTCTTTAAGGAAGCTATTAGTTGTAACTAAAACGATGTCATCAGAGTAAGATTCTAACGAATTGAAATAATATCCTAGAGTTGATCCTCTATTTTCAAGATATCCAAGAACAGCGAAAAGTTTTTGTACTGAATCTGTAGCATAGTATCCTCTAAAATATCCATACACACCAGTGCTTGCAGATAAGTAAGTGCTGTTATTTACAGATATGGATGTTGGATTTCCTCTTCTACCAATATCAATATTTGAAGATAGTGCAAGAGATCCTGTTGTTGAGGCGGATGTTTGGAAAATTGGAGACTTAATAAGATCAAGTTTAAGAACACCAGTAGATCCAGATGACAATCTTGTAGGATAAACCTGAGTTCTATTTCTCACTAACTTACCAGTGCTACTCTGAATAAAATCTCTACACTTGAGTCCAATTAAAGGGACAGGACGATTTGGAATCACAGTAATTGAACCTAGTGATGTGCTATTTAATGGAGCACTCAGATGTAATCTTTGACTTCCAGTATTCACAAAAGTGATTTCTATATTCTGATCTATCGGATCGGAAGTTACAATTTTTGATCCAACATAGAATGAAGTTGACATACCAACAGATCCAATGATATAAGGATCTGATGCATTTGTTGCATTTGCTAAGTCTACTTGTGTCGTGGCAACTCCAACAGTTCCAGCACCATTATTCACAAAGAAAACTCTTTTAGATCCATAAACTTCTTGAGAGGTTGGTGTTGCATAACTGAATAGTTTTACAGTTCCTCTATCACCACCATCAATATAATATGAAGCGCCATACTTTACAATATGATCGGATGAAGATCCATATGGGAATACAGATTCAGGTCTTAGATTATTTGCATATCCACGTCTATTTGGATTTCCTCCACCATAAACAAGATAAGTGATTGGTAATGTTGCATTACCAAGAGAAGAAACCTTAAGTTGATTCGATGCTCTTAGGTGATGAACTCTAACCCAACGAGCTTCTCCATTGCTTACAGGAACATAAGCAAGGAACAGAGCACCAACAGCACCATACCAGGAGAATTCAATCTTATACATTGTGACCTTTGTGAGGTCAATGTCCCAAATACTAGTGTCTTCAATAATTTCTAAAGTATCTGGATTAAGAACGTTTTGCCCTGGTTTTTTATCTAAAACTGCATCACTATAAACTAGATTTTCAGTCGCACCGTCTAGTCTATCCCCACTAAATCTAGATCTTGGTACACGGTACTCGTAAACATTCCAGTATTCTTTCTTAACATTATGATTAACCCATTTATCATAATACACATTTACAGCATCAATTTGATCTTTTAGAGTTGCAGCACTAGCAGTTTCTAAAGTTGTATCGATGTATCCCTCTTCGTTATCATCTATATCCCTATAAAGATATGGGAACATTCCCGTTGGTTTTACTGTCGTATATTTTGTTCTAGTAGCACCAATTAATGTTCCAAGAGTCGGTTGAACGAATGGAACAGGAGTAATTAAAACATGAGAAGAGATTCCAGAAACTGCTGATAATCCACTAAGAAGAGATCCATCAAGATTATTTAAAGTTACTGTACTAATTCCAGTAAGTGTATTGACTCCTACAGTTCTAACTCTATAAATTCCAGTATCAGTAAACCCTCCAATTACAGATGCATTTGTACCTTTAGAATAAGATACATATTGCCCTGTAGAAAGACCTATAATGTGCCCTCCACTATTATAAAATGTAGGAACGGTTGATATACCAATATTAACAGTAAATGAAGTTGTTGTTCCTACAGTAAGAATATTATATCCAGGAGTTCTATTTGGATAACTAATTGGTGTTGTGGGATTTAAATAGCAAGTCATTCCAATG
>Ga0181343_1000567_pt1 | contig 16005 bp, 23 predicted proteins | sample Su13VDMLBSD_FD_130110 | JGI IMG/M metagenome (GOLD analysis project Ga0181343, IMG submission 130110) | Freshwater viral communities from Lake Michigan, USA - Su13.VD.MLB.S.D | ecosystem: Environmental > Aquatic > Freshwater > Lake | place: USA: Michigan | collected 2013-07-15 | reverse complement strand
GGCAGCCGACAGTCACCGTGGCATTCCAGCAGTTCGTGAAGGCTGGCTTCGCCCGTCAGCTAGAGAGGCAACTGGCTGGAGCAAACAAGCGGATCAAAGAACTTGAAGTCAAAGTGGATGAACTCCATGACCTCAAAAAATGGTTGGAGGGAAAATGAACGTACCAATCGGACCAGCCGCATTCGTGTTCCGTCACAAGCGAACCGGCCAGATCGTCGTCGTACCCAACGAACGATGGCATGAATTGTACGACAAGCAGGAGGACTGGGAACACACGACCAGCCTGAACGCTTGTGGCGCTTTGCAGTACATCATCGACGCCAAACCGGCTGAACGGAAACGATACATTAAGTCACTTACGGAATACCCATGAAACGCTGGAACAAAAAAGCATACCCAATTCTGGTTGGTAAGGTCACCAGAAGACAAAACGACAACGACACGATCCAAGTATGGTGCCCGTTCTGTAAGCGTCACCACATCCATGGATGGGAAAAGGGAAACGCTGATTCCGACGCAGGTCACAGAATAGCACATTGCGGCCCAGAAAGTCCGCTGTATGACGGCGGATACTTTATATCGGTGGAACCAAAGACATGAGATCAGCCAAAGAAATACAGCGTGAAGGCGACGGTCTGCGCGTGCTTTCCCGCGGAGAGGTCGGTGCTGCCTTTAGGGCGGCACGGGCTAAGAAGATGGAGTTCACCAGCTTTTGGACACGTAAACGCGGAAAGGCAACCAAGTGATCTACTCGCAATCGGGACAACTGCCCGTGCATCGGTACTGCTACGTCGACGCCTCGTTCATCTCGGATGATCAAGGATTCATCCCGTGCATCTGGTTTGGCCTCGTGTCGATCCCGGGGCGTATGTGGGGCTGCACCATCATGCTGGAGTCCGGAGCGATCTACAGGGCCGTAGCGCCTCACGCTATAGCCTTCAAGGAGAACCCTGAACCGGACTGGATTGAGCCCTACTCGCAACGCTGGGACTGCTACGGCACCGAGTTCAGCACAATCGAATACACCTACCTGCGTGGGCTCACAGTGCATACACGCTGCAAGGACAAGTACCGCACCGGAGAATACCTGTTCACCGCGGTTCCAATCGACGATGGATTCAGCCGGCATCCCGAGCAGGCTAAGGAGTTCATGTTCATCAAGCTCGACAACGGACGCCTGACGATCCAGCCCACCGACAAGGTGCTGTTCATTGACGGATCGTTCACAAACGCAGAGTGGCCCACAAACCTCAGGACGACCGATAAGGTCTACAAGTGCGAATGAAAGACATCGACGTAATCAACACCATGATCGAGTACGGCGGATCATTTGTGCGCAAGCTGGGTGCCGCTGCCCTAGTGGCCGATACGGACAACCTAGCGAAGATCAAGCAGACATGGCCCGACTACTGGGCGCAGTACAGCCGGATGGCGAAACAGCTTTCGGAGGTCGAAAGACAGGCCTCCAAGTAAACAACAACAACAACACGTAAGACGACACATGATAATCAGCGCAACTGGCGGTAAGAAAGAGTACGCACCGTGCCCCGAGTATACGGGCAAGGCGGTGTGTGTGGACGTGACTCCGCTCAAGGAGTACGAGACCGAGTACGGCACCAAGAAGAAGTTCAAGTTCGCATTTGAGATCGACTTGATCGACGACACCCGCGACCCGGTGCAGCCGTGGGTAGTGTTCACCAAGCCAATGGTGCCCTCGTTGCACGAGAAGGCAGCACTCACCAAGTTCCTGAAGGACTGGTTTGGTCGAAAGCTCACCGATCACGAGAACAAGGCGCTCGACCTCGAGAGCCTCATCGGCAAGTCCTGCAGCATCGTGATCGCTCACGAGGAGTCGCAGGACGGCACCAAGGTGTACGCCAACATCAAGCTCATCATGCCGCTGAAGAGCGGAGAGCTGAAGCCCAGCGGCCTGTGGGTACGCCTGCAGGATCGTCCTCCGAAGGATGAAAACGGCAAAACACCATTGCCCTCCAGTCCAAGTAATGCAGCCCCACGGCAGGAGACCGACATCCTGAAGACTCAGGTGCACGTCGGGAAGTTCCGCGGTGTTCCGCTGTGCGACCTGAACGACGTTGCTGTGCAGCAACTGGCCGAGCACTGGATCCCGAAGGCGATGGCCGCGGAGACCATCAGCCCTGCCGACAAGCAGTTGATCAAGGCCATCAACGCACGTCTGGAAGCTATCAAAACAGCGAACAAGGAGATCCCTTTAGATGACGTCCCTTTCTGAACCAAAGCCCAAGCGCAAGGACTACATGAAGCTGAAGCACTTGGTGCCCAGCGTGGTCCAGATGCGCTCCGAAGGCCGCACGCTGCAGGAGATCGGCAATAGTCTGAACCTGTCGCGCCAACGGATCCATCAGGTCATTGCCTCGGCCAAGGAGATGGAAGAGGTATTGAAGCTCTGGGGCTTCCCGTTCTCCAATCGTACCTTCCGCGTGCTGGAGGATCTCTGCATCCACAGCAAGGAGGAGGCCTTGGCACTCTACAAGAGCGGCCATTTGTACCCGGGAGCCATCTGGTCATTCGGATGGAAATCCTACGTCGAAATCTGCGAGTGGCTTGAAGTGCCTCCGCTGGATCGACAGCCTAAACGCGGTATCTGCTGCATCCACTGCGGCAAGCCGACCTAAAACACTTTCCGGTGACCTGTTGTCATCGGGGACTCATGGTTCGTTGCCGGGGGTGCGCATCGGTGGACAAACGCACAAACTTTCCAATGAAACTCAATCTCAGCGCCGAGCGCATAGCACAGCTCTGTGCGCCTCCAGCAGGCTACGTGAGGCCAGCTACTAATCCGGAGCCTGTTAGTATTAAAAAGCCCGTTGTTCAGTCTCGTAAGGTCAAGAAACAGCATCCCGATAGGAAGTACGCAATCAAGCAGGAGACCATCGACAAGATCCAGCAGTGGAGGAAGACCCACAAGTGGCACAACTACCGCGAGATCGCGGAGCACTTCGGAGTCGGACTCAATACAGCCTACTACGCACTCAACCGCCCCAAGAAAAATGCCAGCCAACCCTAACATCTACTTCGACATCGAGACAGGGCCGCTCCCGTTGAGCGAGCTTGTCATACCGCCATTCGATCCATCCGCGGTCAAACTGGGCAACATCAAGAACCCAGACCTGATCGCAGAGAAGATCCAGAAGGCCGAGGAGAATCACGCCGCGGATTACATCAGGAATGCTGCACTCGATGCACTGAGCGGACAGGTGCTGTGCATCGGTTACCGCATCGACCACCAGCAGGCCGGAGTGTTCTCGTCGGATCCCGGTGGTGAGGCTGCAATGCTGCGCGAGTGGTGGCAGCTCCTCACGTACTACGAACGCAACCCCAAGCTCATCGGGTTCAACGTCAAGAGCTTTGACCTACCGTTCCTCGTGAAGCGCTCATGGAAGCATCGGATCACGGTGCCCTACTGGCTGCGTCAGGGACGCTATTGGAACGATCTTGTCATCGACCTGCGTGAAGTCTGGCAATGCGGTGACAATCGCGCCCACGGCAGTCTGGCAGCGATCTCAAGGCACCTCGGACTGGGCGACAAGGCAGGCAATGGGGCCGACTTCTCGGCGCTGTGGAATACCGACAGGGAAGCCGCTATCGCCTACTGCCGGAGAGACGTGCAACTGACGCAACAAGTGGCGGATATTTTGATACCGGCTTACTGATATGTGTCGCAAGTTAAACAATTACTTGGAGAACAACATCTCCAAGAAAACAAATGATATTATATATCAGACCATGTCGCCGGGGCAAATAGCTCAGGCAATGCAGATGGCGACAGACATGGCCTATGCTTTGAAGGATCAGAGAATTGCCGAGGCCAAGCTCAAGTGTGCCCAGCGTAAGGAGAAGAGGGCCAAGCAGGAAGCTGTGGACAAGGCCAAGGTCACTCTGGCTGACATTAATAAGGGAAACATCAAATGAGAATCCGATCAATCAAGCCCGAGTTCTGGGAATCCGAGAATCTCAGCAAGGTTTCGCGAGAGGCTCGACTGCTTTTCATCGGCCTCTTTTCATGTTGCGACGATGTCGGGAGGGCTCGCGCATCCTCGCGACTCCTCGCGAGCCGTCTTTTCCCTTACGACGAGGATGCTTTCAAGCGTCTTCCTGTGTGGATCTCAGAACTTGAGAAGCAAGGCTGCATCAGGCTCTATCAGGTCGACGGTGAATCCTACTTGGACATCCCAAAATGGCAAAATCACCAGAAAATCGACAAACCTTCAGCCTCTAAGCTCCCATCATTCGACGATGTTCGAGAGGATTCGCGAGGCTTCGAGAAAGATTGCCTTGGAACAGGGAACAGGGAAGAGGAACAGGGAGAGGTTTCGGAGACTGTCGTCGAGGAGGTTTCGGTGAAACCTCTTTGGGGTGTTAGGTTTGGCTTGATCCTTCCTGAAAACCTTCAGACTGACGAGTGCCTTGCCGCGGTTGAGACTTGGTTGGCCTACAAAGCCGAGCGTAAAAGCGGATACAAACGGATCGGCCTCTCAGCAGCACTCAAGGCGTGGTCGACCGAGTTCAACTCTGCGACATTCCCTGCTGCCGTGATGCACTCCATTGCGAGCAATTACCAAGGGATATTTCCTGCTAGAGCAGCGCTTCCGCCTTCAACTAATGGCAAGCCTGCGCCAGACCCAATGGACAAAAACGATCTGCGTAACTACCTATGAACGACCCATTCTACGCAGAGGACGATGAGTTTGGCCTTATTGGCTCTTGTATTACTGGTGGTTCCGATGTGTGCCATGAGGTATTTGCACAGATACCTACTGCAGCAATACAGCACGACAAGTTACGTAGTATCTATGAGGTGATCAAAGGACTTGTTGCTAGAGGAGATCAGGTGAACCAGAGAACTGTTGTCACCGACTGGAAGAAGTCTATTCCTCAGATTGCCCCCCCTTTTGAGGAATTGAGCAAGGCCGACGAGCAGTGCCCATCAGCCGCAAACTACCCAGCCTTTGCCAAGTCCGTCCTAGATGCTCACCTCAGACGCCAGCTAAGAGCCGCTGGAGACCGTTTGATACGTGAGTCCGCTGTCTCCACCCTATCCGTCGATCAAATCGTCTCTAATGCCGAAGCAGGGCTCAGCGTTGAGGTCTCCAAGGACGACGTGCAATCCTCCAAGTCGGTTGTAGGCAGGTTCATCGACTCCACACAGGAAAGATTCAACCGTAAGGGCAAGCTCTCGGGGATCACTTCTGGCTTCTTCCATCTCGACCAGAAGACCGATGGTTTTCAGCTTGGCGAGCTGACGATCATAGCGGCAAGACCGAGCATTGGTAAGACAGCCATAGCCATAGCAATAGCCAATGCTGCCTGTCTTACTGAGAGAGTTCCTACGCTATTTATATCACTGGAGATGTCTGATGAGTCTATTGTGAGACGTATGGTATCCAGTGTTGGCTCTGTGCCTATGCAGAGCATAAAGACTGGAGATATGGATCAGGGAGGAATGAAGGCTATGAGCAGTGCATCTGCTAAGATAGCTAATAGTCCAATACACTTTGTGTCTGGTTCCAGTGTATCGAATATAGCCTCAGTGACTGCTGTAATACGGCGTGCTGTAAGGAAGTGGAAAGTGCAGTTGGTTCTTGTGGATTACCTGCAGAAAATCCATGGCTCCAGAGGTGCCGAGAAGAAGACCTATGAGATCGCTGAAGTATCTGGAAAGCTGAAAGCTGTAGCCACCGACACTAAAACTGCTATCGTAGCGCTCGCCCAGTTGAACCGTGAGAACGAAAAGGACAAGGGACGCATACCCAAGCTGACAGACCTAGCGGACTCAGGGCAGATAGAAAGAGATGCGGATCTTGTGCTGTTGCTCAACCGGGACAGGAATGAACCAAGAGGCGAAGCAGTGATAGCCATAGCTAAGCAGAGAGACGGCGAGTGTGGACTGGTGAACCTATGGTACGAAGGCCAATACTGCCGTTTCACCGACCCATCACCAAGCTACTGACAATGAAACCGAAATACGACCTAGATCGGGCCAAGCTCTTGAACGATGCGCCAGCCCTGATCAAGAAAGCCATCAGTGCCGGATGGATGTCCTACCCAGTAGGCCAGAAGTACCTGCCGGACGGTTCATTGGATCCCATGCTGCTCGAGACGGAGCGAATCATCGAACAGAAGTACACCCCGCAGCTCTGCAGGATGGCCTACGACCTCAGAGAGCAGGGCATGACACTGGATGAGGTCACAGAGGCCTGCGGAGTCTCCCGCGGATCCATCTGCTATCTGATCAGCAAAGGACACGAGCAATTCCTCACCGACCAACGCACCAAAGATTGATATGGCAGACACAAACAACACAGAGTCACCAGAAGTGAAAGACCCGTTCATCGTTGCCGAATCACCGGCATCCAATGTGAAACCAGAGACGACAAGCGGCACTAGGCCGTCCATACACGTCAGCCTGTATGCCTATGGCGGCATATCAGCAGCCTGCCTGATGTCTTGGGTAGGACTAGCGGCCAACTTCGCTACCAGTGATCGCCAGACCGATCTCAGAACAATCAGAGAGGATGCCCTGATCTCCCGCAGTCGCTGCAGGGCTACCAAGTGGTTCCTAGACTCCGGCAAGGACGTCTGGGTGCAGGTAGATCACGATATCGAGTTCGACCCACAGGATATCATCCGGATGGCTGAGCTTGCCCATGAGCATCAGGCAACGGTGTGCATCCCCTATCCCTGCAGGACATTGCCGCCTAGGCCGGCACTGCGTCCCGATGGACACTCCCTAAAGGCTTTCCGGATGCAGGTAGCCGACACCGAGACGGCTGCGGAGCTTGTGCCGATTGGGATGTTCGCAAGCGGATGCCTCGCAATCCCTCGACGTTGCCTTATGAGCGCACTTGATGAGCTCGGAGGGTCAGAGGTGCAGACACCGTATAAAGTCGACTGGTGCAAGGACGTGCGTGTCGATGAGTTTCCCACGCTGTGGATGCCGTTCGCAGTCGATACCATGCCCGGGCAGTTCGAGTACCTGTCGGAGGACTACGCTGCTGCCATGCGGTTGTCTCTGGCTGGTGTGCAGCATTACTCGATGAAACCAAGGAAGCCGCTCAACCATTGGGGTGAGTATCCGTACTCGTTCAAGCCTTATGCCGGCTGAGAAGAAGAAGCGACCAAGTCTCAATACGGTAGCAGAAGCTGCTGGTGTAAATTACGTTTACACCCAGCGCATACTCGCAGGCAGCACAAAGTATCCGAAGGAGACCATGGACAAGGTCTTCAAGGCAGCAGAAGAAATTGGATATGTTAAAACCAATCATCCGAATCAACACTTCAACAACTCTCTAACACAGGAAAAGGCTGATGCTGTTGTAGAAGGAATATTACACAACAAGCCGTTAGAGAAGATAGCCGCTGACGCTGGAGTATGCCAACATACTGCTTTTAAGCTGATCAGAGGAGTCAAGGTTCCAACAGATTACCCCGAGAACGAGGAAGACTGGAGGCGCGACGTCACTGGATTCATCGAGGTGGCGATCTGGAAAGGAACCAAGCGGTTGGCTGAATCCTCTATTAACTTGATCGACGATAGGAGTTTACCGGTCGCGGTCGCCGTGCTCACAGACAAATTAGCTGTAATTAAGGGTCAGCCTACATCAATACACCTCGCTATGACAGCAACAGTAAGCCACCGGGATCTGATGAAGGACATGAAAGAGCGCGATGTGACCCCCGTGAACGACGAGCAGATTCCGGACGGTGCTAACCCCTGACCTTAACCAACGGTTCGATTCAGTTAGCACTGGAAACCCAATGTTTGCTGGGGTTTCGAGCCATTCCAACTACCAGTGCTAACACTAGTGCTAACAATCGGTTCGATTCAGCCCGTCCTACCCTCCGCCAAGGCCGGCAACAAGCAGGCCAAGGCAGGATGGGGGGAGGGGGTCGGGCATTCCGCGGCGGCGCTAAAAGTCGACGGGTTTATCCGAACGAAAAATATTGAGAAATGACCAACCCCATCTGCCTCACGTGCTCCAAGCTATTCACTATCCTCAAGCCTCGCGAAGGCCCTAAGCAAAAGCGCTTCTGCAGCGAGGCGTGCAACGCCGCTTGGTGGAACGAGCAGCCGCAGCACCCTGTCATACCCAAGGTCGACGCCTCGCACCCCCGCGCACTCGAGTTGAAGCTCAAGCGTACCCAGCTTGTCCTACTGGAGAAGGCCGATCCGTACACTTACGGCTTCATTCCGGATCACTGGGAGATTGCTAATACCGAGTTTGCTGCCACTCAGGAGCTGCTGATCTCCGGTGGTAACCGCGCAGGTAAAACACTGTGGGCAGCACGGCGCATTGTGCAAACTCTATTGGAGAAGGAGAACGCTAGTGTACTATGTTGTCACACTAGCCATGCCACTAGCGTAACTGTACAGCAGCCTGCGATATACAACTATCTGCCTGTAGCACTACGAGCTACTAAGAAGGGCCGCATTCACTATTTGAACTACAGCAGGAAGAATGGTTTTACGGATGGTTCTTTCATTCTGCCTAATGGATCGCGGTGTGATTTTTTGAACTACACGCAGAGCGAGAACACTATTGAGGGACGTGAGGCCGACTTGATCTGGTGCGATGAGTTGGTTCCGCAGAGCTGGGTTGAGACGTTGCGGTATCGGCTTATTACACGCCGCGGCAAGCTCTTGGTGACACAGACTCCGCTGGAAGGTGTGGCTAGTGTGTACAAGGAGTTCACTGCTGGCTCTGCTATTACCCGGTTCGATGATGCGGATCTGCTGAAGGGCAAGCAGGCGCTTCCTACGTGGCCCATGGGAAAGGCTGCTCGCACTATGGTTCAGGCTCAGACCAATCGGAGGACGGTGTTCTTCTTCTCTGAGGACAATCCCTACAACCCCTTCGATGAAATGAAGTCGAAGCTGGTGGCCTCGCCTATGGGCCAGATCCTCACTCGGGCCTATGGGTGGGCAAGTGACAACATCGGAAAGGCCTTCGCTCGGTTCAGGCCGGATATTCACTGTATCGAGCGGGATAATGTGCCTCCCGGTGGTACGCTGTACATGGTGTGCGATCCGGCTGGTGCGCGTAACTGGTTCTGTTTGTGGCTACTGGCCTACGAGGATGGGAAGCGCATTGTGGTGCGGGAGTTCCCTGACTTCAGCAACTATGGCGAGTGGGTGCTGCCTAGCGAGAAACCTGACGGCAAGGCTGGGCCTGCGCAGACATTGGATGCAGGCCGGTCGATATCGGAGTACCGCAACCTATTCAGGACCATTGAGGCGGAGCTTGGTTACGGCGAGCCTGTGATGCGTTTGATTGATCCCAAGGCCGGCGGTAGTCCGGCGCTATCGGAGCAGGGCGGGACCACTCTGATCGACCTACTGGCCGAATCGGAGAATCATTTGGATGAACCCATGGCATTCGTACCTGCGCCGGGTGTGCCTGTGGACCAAAGGACCTCGGCTATTAACAGCCTGTTGTCCTACGATGCTACACAGCCGCTGACGCCGTTGAACGAGCCTAGCCTGTACATCACCAAGGACTGCTCCAACCTGACGTATGCGCTATCTGAGCATACAGGCCGAGATGGTCAGAAAGGTGCCAGCAAGGATCCGATTGATTGCTTGGGTATGTTGCTGGTCTCCGGCCTTGCCTACGTTGGCAATGGGGGCTTCAATTCCCGCGGCGGCGGTGGATACTAAATTTTGACCCTATGCAAGGCGATTCATACAAGACGGCTACTGATGTGATGGCGTCGGTTGGCGACTCACCCAATGTGAGTGCGTTGACCGAGGAGTTGCGGCGTGCTGCTACCGATTATGGTATTGGTAGCCGTGTCGAGCGTATTGAGAATACGCGCTACTGCCGGTGGCCGGGGCAAACGAGCGACGGCAAGAAATGGAACGATGCGTCCAATGCGCAGAAGCCGGCGTTCCCTTGGGATGGTGCTAGTGACACTCGCATTCCGCTGGCCGATGAGGTGGTCAATGGATTGGTCGATCTGTGCTCGACCTCATTCTGGCGTTCTATGCTCAGGGTTGTCCCGAGCAATGTGACAACGGTCGATCAGGCCGCTACCGCACACAACCTGATGGACTGGGCTGTGAACTCCAAGATGTACTCGGATTTGACCCGTGAGGTGGAGTTGCTGGCTCAGTATGTGTGGACCTATGGCTGGGCAGGTGTACACATCTCGTGGCAGCAGGAAATGGGTCAGAAAGAGCAGTACCTGACCATGGATCAGATCGTAGCTCTTGCCGCTCAATCGCCTCAGGGCTCGGTGCTGTCTGACTTGCCGAACCTCATTGCTAATCCGGAAGCCGACGATCAATCCGCGGAACTGTTGATGGCAGCATTTCCTAACCTGAAGAAACGTCGGGCCATCAAGGCGATCAAAGAGTTGCGCGAGGAAGGAGAGTGCGACTTCCCGGTTCCCACGATGGTGAGCAACAAGCCTTACATCGCTGCTTTGGCACCGTGGGATGAGCTGGCTTTTCCTCCGGAGACAACGGATATCCAGAGCGCCCGTGTTGTTTTCCGCCGTCATTACATGACCTCGATTGAGATCATGCAGAAAGTAGAGACCGACGACTGGGACGAGGAGTGGGCTCAGGAGGCCATCAACACCATGGGCAAGTTCAGCAACTACGCTGACTACACCTACACCATCGGACTTCCGAAGAATGCCTTCCTCGACCGCGAAAACCTCATTGAGGTTGTCTACGCCTATCAGAAGGCAGTGGATTCCGACGGCATTCCCGGCGTCTACTACACGGTTTTCTGCCCTCAAGTAGGTGGCAAATGGGGCTACTTTGAGCTGCTCGATTATGCCCACGGTCAGTACCCGTTTGTGTGCTGGCGAAGCGAGTTGATCCATCGAAAGATGGTCGAATCCCGCGGTGTGCCTGAGGTTTGCGCGACGTGGCAGCATGAAATCAAAGCCCAGCGCGACTCGGTGTTCGACTATACCTCATTGGCGACCTTGCCGCCCATCGAAGTGCCCAAGACTCGTGGCGGTAATCTCAAGATCGGGCCTGCCATTCAGATCCCGGTGCTTCGCCGCGGTGAGATTGGTTTCATGCAGCCTCCTGCGCGTGAACCCGGTGTGGCTTTTACGCTTATCAACGAGGTGATGGCTCAGACCGACAGGTACTTTGGTAGACCGACCGAGAAAGTGCCTCCTGCAGTCACCCAGATGCGTCAGCAACGCACCATCAACAACTGGCTGCATGGTTGGACCGAGGCGTTCCGACAGGTTTTCTCGCTTACACTGCAGTACACTGGGCCGCTGGAGGTGCAGCGCATTACTGGATCTCAGATTCAGATTGGCGAGGACGTGCAGGACTTCGATGTCACGTTGAAGTTCGACGTTCGCGAGATGTCTACCGACCTTGTGAGCGAGAAACTGAAGGCAATCTCGACCTTGATCCTGCCTCTTGATACTGCCGGCGTCATTGATCGTGCAAAACTGATCTCTGTGGCGCTGCGTGCTATTGATCCTATGCTCGCCACCGAGCTTGTGATGCAGACAGGCCCTGCATCGCAGAAGATGTTCAAGGAAACCAACGATGAGGTGGCCCTGATGAGCCTTGGTAATCCTCCGGCACTGCGCGAAAACGACCCCACGGCGGCTATGCGCCTGCAATTCACGCAGCAGGTGTTGCAATCCAACCCGAAATATCAGGCGCAACTGCAGCAGGACCCGCTTTTCCAAGCGAATCTGCAAAAATACCTTGAGAACCTGCAGTTCTCAGTGCAGCAACAGCAGAATGCGGTCACCGGACGTCTTGGAGTTCAATAAATGAGAATCTCACAGGAGAAAATACAAGAGGCATTCGTTTCGGTTATGGATGGAGATCCATTCTACCGAGCAATGAATCAGGTCATCACAGACCAAATAGAATCCGAGGTTCTAAACAGCATACAGCCTGATCTATCAGACTCAGGCCGTGCCTATAACTGCGGAAGGGCTGCAGCGCTGAAGGATCTTTACGAATATTTCAACAATTTGAGGTCGGTTAATGGGTTGACGAATCAATCCGACTAGTGCCTCTTCACAAACAAGGTTTCTTGGTTGACCTCAACAACCATGGCGCACAATACCCGGCTTGCAGGGTCTAAATAGCATGGATAAATCACAGAATACACAGGAAGCGACACCTGTTCAAAACACGGTACAGGCTCCGAAAATCAATCCGCTGACCTTCGATGAGGCGGCATTGGCTAGGGTACTTGAACACAGGTTCAGTGAGCCGGAAGATAAACCGACAAAGCAGATCATCGAGGAAGAGCCGGAGTCCGAGGCCGCGAGTGCGGAATCTCAGACCGAGGAAGCGGATCCTGCCGCTGAACAAGAGGAAAATCAGGCCGAGTCGCCTGAGGATGATCTTTCCGATCAGAAGACCGAAGACCAAGCCGACGAGGAACCGTCAGGTTACAGAAAACGTATCGACAAGCTGACTCGCCAGAAGCGTGAAGCACAAGAAAAAGCCGATGCGTTGGAACGTGAACTGAACGAGACCAAGTCCAAGCTGGAGAAGAGCAGTTCCGATAGGCCGGTGCCGGTGACAAATCAAACCGACCCGTTTGCGGATGTCTGGGACGCGAAGAAACTCGATGACGAGTGGAGCAAGGCCCGTGATCTCAAGCGGTGGTGCGAGGACAACATTGATGGCTGCGAAATAGGTGACAAGGAATACAGTTCGTCCGAGATAAAGGCGATCAAGCGGCGCGTTGAAGACGCACTTGATATCCACATCCCGGCACGATCTAGGTTCCTGAACAACTACAAGCAGATCCAGCCTATCGCAGAGCAGATCTATCCTTTTTGGAAGGACCGTAGCAGCACCCAGTACACCGAGGCGCAGCAGGTATTGCGACAGTTGCCGCAGCTTGCAGCGTTACCGGAGCATCAGGTGCTTGTTGGCGACTTCCTAGAGGGCCGTAGGCTGCGTATGGAGCGCGAATCGACCAAGGGGAAGCCCTCGGCCAAATTGCCTCTGAAAACCGCTCCTAAACAGCCGGGAAAGCCTACTGCGTCACCTGTCAAAAAGGACGGCGCACAGGCGAACATCGACGCGGCAAAGTCTCGGTTTGCAAAGTCGGGAGGACAATCTGAATTGGCTCGTTTACTAGAAAGTATTCTTTGACCTATGCCACTGCTTCAACCTAACCAAGTCGGTATTCGCGAGGAGCTCGCGGACTACATCGCCATCGTCGACCAGAAGTCGACTCCGTTCGTGTCCATGGCCCCGAAGGGCAAAGACCTCGGGAACATGACGTTCTCTTGGCAGGTGGACAACTACGCCACTCCCACTGCTGGTGGTGTGCGCGACGGTACTGACGTGACCTACACTGCCGGCAACCCCGGAAGCCCGGTGAATCCTGTCGTCAACCGTACTCGCCTGACCAACTACGCTCAGGTTTTCCGGAACGATCTGCGTATTGGTTTTGTTGCCAACACCCAGAACGTCGCTGGCGTCGGCAATGGCGGTGAAATCGCCAACGGCATTTCCAAGCGTTTGATTGAGCTCAAGCGCAAAATGGAGTCGACCTTCCTTTGCACCAACCAGCCGGGAACTCAGGAAGACGGCACCAATTCATACCTCACCAGCTCGCTCGGTCAGTGGTTGCTGCAGACCAACTCTGCAGGTATTGGAGCTCCGCCTTCTACGTTCGCTCCGAATAGTTCTGCCGTTAACACCACGACCTCCGCGAACTTCGTTGAGGCTACTGCCCAGAACGTCCTCACTGGTATCTACAACGCTACCGGTACGTTCCGTGATTACGACGTGTTCTTGGGCGCTACGCTCAAGCGTGCGTTTACCAACCTTACTGCTTCGCGCACCACCGAGGTTAGCAACAGCAGCTCCATCACTGCCACAAGCGTCCGCACCTTCAATCAAGAGCTTGGAAACGATACTTTCAAGTCCTCTGTGGACATTTTCGAGGGCGACTTTGGTCGGCTTATTTTGAGCCCAGATGTATGGATTAATGCTACAGATGGTACTCCTTCTGCAACTTCGTTCACCTACGCAACCGGCGCTTTCAAGGGCTACGTGGTTCCGATGGACATGGTCGAAATCCGGTATGCTAAGATGCCCGAGGTCAAGCCGTTGCCTGACAACGGTGGTGGCGAAGGCCGTCTGATTCAGGCCATTGCTGGTCTCGTGGTGAAAAACCCGAACGGCTTTGGTATGTTCAATGGCGCGAGCTAGTCTCTTGTAGTACAATGGGGAGGTTGCTGGGCATTCCAGTGGCCTCCCCTTTTTTCAATCTATGTCCAATCCAAACGGAATCTCAACGCTCATTGCAAACGCAATGGATGACCTTCCCGGCAACATTCGCCAACAGGTCATTCAAGAACTCAAGGAAGGCCACCGCAAAGAGTGGGTGAATGCCGGAATTGAGCAGAAGAAGATAGCTCGGCAAACGCACATCAACGAGTTCAAAGCCGTTGAGGGAATTGGACGTTTGCGGATGCGTATCGACCCCACTCTGTACCACTACTGGGGGCACAAGGTTGGATATGGATGCTGGAAGGACGCGCAGTTCCTACGTGAGATCGAGCGTGACAATCCCGAGGTCCGCGTGAAATCGGGAGGTACTCGCTTGCAAGTTGGTTTCAGCGGTAGCAAAAGAAGCAGTCAGAAGTTCGCATTATGAATGTCGGATCCAATCGTCAGCTAGCCGGCGAGTACGGCGGCACCTACATCTCCAGCGCATCCGGAACTGTGACCGGAAACTGGCAGACCATTCATGCTCTTGAGATCACGATCCTCGGAGCAACCACTTCCAACATCACCAACTTCCCTGCCGGCGTGACGCTGCAGGCCGGTGATGAGCTTCCCGGTGTGTGGACCTCTATCACCGTGTCGAACGGCTCCATTGTGGCCTATAACCGCAAGTACGCCTAAGCAATGCCTCGCCTCGGACTAGGACTGGGACTGGATATTGTCCGCCGTATCAAAGGCGGTGGCATTCCGCCTGATCCTCCGATTGAGCGGCGCGACCTGCTTTGCGAGAATGGCGACTACTTGGTGCAGGAAGACGGCGGACACTTGGTCATCACTTTCGGAACATTCGATTCACTACTCACTGAAGCCGGTGATTTCCTAGTACAGGAAGACGGCGGCAAACTCGTTCTAGCAATCTACTAACATGGCAGACCTCAAGATATCCCAACTGACAGCGATCACGACGCTGACCCCGGCTACCGATGTGTTGCCCGTGGTCGACGTCACCGGCACCACCAAGAAGATCACCACCAACCAGATCCTCGGCTCCGGCGGCACCGCCACCCTCGCCAGCGCCACCATCAGCGGCGATCTGACGGTGGACACCTCGACGCTGAAGGTTGATTCTGGTGCAAACAAAGTTGGCATTGGCACTACAACGCTTGCATCTACACTTACCATTCGCGGAACTCTACAGACGAACGCAGATTACAATTTACAGAGCTACTACAAAGACAATGCAAGCACTTGGCTTGGTTATCATTTGTTCAGAGATGATGGAATAAACTATCTGACTGTTCTTTCTGCTCAACCGTGGGCAGTTCAAGTTAACGGATCAGAGCGTTTCCGCATTGCTTCCGACGGCGTAGCCACATGGTCCAACGTCGGCGGAGTCGGCTCCACCGCCATGACCCTCAACTCTACGGGGTTGGGGATTGGTGTTACGCCCACAACGGACTGCAAGCTGACTGTTAGGGGTGGATCATTATTTGACCGAGGAGTTGGCGGTGGTTCACCTCAATTGCTGTTGTCGCTGGCGGCATCTTCAGGAGGTAATTATGGTCAAATTTCCAACACCGGAACAAGATGGGCGTTGGGATTTGGCGGTACGCTGACGACCGTAGGAACCGAAGCACTCATTTGGGACTCCTCCGGCAACGTCGGCGTGGGGGTTACGCCGAGTGCGTGGGATACGGCAAATTACAAAGCGTTGCAAGTTTCACGCACTGCCGTCGCATCGTTGAGCAATATTGGAATCTTTGCCGCAAACTGGT
>Ga0181343_1000561_pt1 | contig 16107 bp, 15 predicted proteins | sample Su13VDMLBSD_FD_130110 | JGI IMG/M metagenome (GOLD analysis project Ga0181343, IMG submission 130110) | Freshwater viral communities from Lake Michigan, USA - Su13.VD.MLB.S.D | ecosystem: Environmental > Aquatic > Freshwater > Lake | place: USA: Michigan | collected 2013-07-15 | reverse complement strand
TTGTCATCCAGCAGACCAAGACAGGCGCGAATAGTGTAACTGGTACGCATGTAATTCGGGATAATATGGTCGATATTCCAGCGGCTATGACGTTCTACGACACCAGTATCGGCACAGTTTTTGAACCGAACATGCCGCTTTGGATTCAGAACAATATAGGAACCGCTTCTGCGGCTCCTGTCATAGCTGTAAAACAATTTGCGTCGGGGGAAACTGGCCTATACAGTGTGGTTTGTGGGTTTAGACCCTCTGTTGTCCATGCGTATGCGGCGTCAAACAACTCCAATAACGGACGTAGTTCAATGGGGGAATTTAGTTGGAACGCAGCCGGAACCAGAAATGACTTTACACTTATTCTGTCTACTTCCACAGGTGCAGGGCAACAAGTTGCTTTTATTGGAACCGAAGTCGCCAGAACTGTAACAGCCGCCCTAAATATTACGCAGTTTAGTATGGAGTTCACGCGATGGGACGAACTAGGGTTTACAGTCAACGTAATCACGGCGTCTGAGATTACAAACGTGCGGTTTGTGTGTTATCCATAAGGGGTGGGCATGAAAATAGATTTCAAATTCGACACGCAGTACGGTACGTTCAGCGACGCGCTACACTTACCGGACGATCATGGTTTGTCTGGTACGGAGATCACGGCCATGAAACAGCAGCGGCTGAATAACTGGATAGCTGCTGTCACTGCGCCACCAAGCCAAGATTCTGAAGAAGTAAGCGAGTAAAAATATGGCAGCATACTTCTGGGTAGCGGGCGGTACAGGTAACTGGAACGACGCAAGCAACTGGGCGCTAACCTCTGGTGGGGTTGGCGGTGTAGCTGTTCCCGGCTCCGGTGACACCGCAGCAATAGACAGTAACTCTGGTTCGGGTAGTGTCACGCTTGACATCAGCCCAGACATCCAAACCCTGACCTGCACAGGTTTCACGGGCACGCTTGCTTTCGGTACGAACACAATTTCGCTGAACAGTACAGGCACGATATTCACTGGTGCTACGACCATGACGGTCACAGGTACGCCTCAGATTATTTGCACCAACTCAAGTGCGACATCAAGGACGATTAACGCAACAGCAGTTACTGAAGTCAACAGTATTTCGTTCAGGGTGACTGCGGGTACGGGCGCTCTTACGCTCACCGCATCTGGTGGGTTTAGAAATTTGGATTTTACAGACGGCGTAAACCCAACGGGTTACGCAGGTAATCTGGGTAACACTGCGGCCACGATCTACGGCAACTTCAAAGCATCTACAGGAATGACTCGGGCTTCGGGAGCAAGCGCGTATACATTCGCTGCTACTTCCGGTACGAAAACCATTAACACGGCTGGCGTGACATTTGATTGCCCATTTACCTTCAACGGTGTAGGCGGCGCTTGGCAGCTTCAAGCTGCGTTGACATCTGGCTCTGCTCGCGCATTGACATTAACCAACGGCACATTAGACTTAAACGACTATACGTTCACTGCGGGTATTTTCAGTTCTAGCAATAGCAACGTCAGGACATTGGCGTTTGGCTCCACAGGAAAAATAGTTTTGGCCAACAGTGGCGTCAGTATTTTTCAAGGTACAACCTCGACGAATGCTACTGTAACCGGGGCTAACCCGGTTGTTCAACTGTCCTATTCCGGTGGAACAGGGACACGAAATGTAGTTATGTGGGCGCTACCAGAGTCGCAGGCTATTAGTGTCGAAGTTTTAAATAACGCAACTGATAGCGTCTATATTCAAGGAACTGCTGGCGGCTACAAAAACATTGATTTTACGAATTTTAATGGCACGTTCGGCATTGCGAATACCCCGAGGGTATTTGGTAACTTGACTATTGGGGCAAGTGTTTCTACAGTGACCTCGACTGGAAGTAATCCGCTGACCTTTGCGGCCACATCGGGTACAAAAACAATCACTACCAATGGGAAAACGGTCGATACTGTCGTAACATTTGACGGCATCGGCGGGACGTGGGCGCTGCAAGACGCTTTAACACTTGGCTCGACTCGCACACTGACACTAGCCAACGGTACATTGCGGCTTAAATATGGGGTTACGAGCACGGTCGGTGCGTTCGCGTCGTCTGGCACCAACCAAAAATACTTGCAATCTACGCTCGCCGGAACGCAAGCTACACTGTCTGATGCTAGTGGTATCGACTCGCTATCGTACACAACTATCCAAGACATCAACGCCACGGGTGGTGCAACGTGGCAAGCGTACACAACCAACCAGAACATAGACGCCGGGAACAACACTGGTTGGGATTTTATCCAGCAGGTTGGGCGGTACATCTATACTCGCCGAAAAAACAAACGTATTCTTCCATAAGGAGTAATCATGCCAGCAGCAGCCCTTCCATTCAGCCCTCTGGGCCTCACGGTATCGTTCACCGCAGCAACGACTGCCCCGACATCCGTGCAAGCGGTGTCTTCAGCACCCACCACGCGCCCTGCGTATCAGTACCGCATTGTCAACGCAGGCTCAGAGACTGTGCTGCTCGGCGTTGGCGCGACTGATGCCGCCGCGCAAGCCGCAGCGGTTTCGCTTGCCGCAGGTGCGATCCCACTTTTGTCTGGAGCCGTCGAGGTTCTGGGGTTCCCCGCCGGGTCGTTCTTCAGTGGGGATACTACCTCCGGTACATCGGTGGTGTACGTGACGCCGGGGGAAGGACTGTAATATGGCGACGGCAAACGAAATCGAGAACAAACTGGTAACGCACGAAGCAATTTGTGCGGAGCGGTACAGCACGTTCATCACTCGTGTTGACCGTCTGGAGAAACTGCTTATCAAAGCAGCGGGCACCCTCATCATGGGGATGGCGGGTGTCATTATTGCAATCGTAACCAAAGGAGTTTGATCATGCCCGGAATGATGATGAAAGACAAAAAGCCCGCCGCCAAGCCTATGGCTTACAAAAAAGGCGGCATGGTGTTTAAGCCATGCGCTGCGTGTCCCAATGCTGCCAAGTGCAAAGCAATGGGCAAGTGCATGTTGAAGTCCAAGGCTAAGTAAATCTATGTACTAGGGGGACTTGATGCTCGCCGAAATCGCCGCTGCAAACGCAGCGTTTGCTGTCATCAAGGCTGCCCTAGCAAACGGTAAGGAACTGTCTGACCTTGGCTCACGGGTATTTGATTACTTCGACAATAAAGCCAAGATTCAGCAGCACGTTGCTAAAAAGGGCGGCGGCTCCGACCTTGAGGAGTTCATGGCGCTTGAGCGCCTGAGACAACAAGAGGAAGAATTGCGTGAGCGCATGGTGTACGCCGGTCGTCCGGGCATGTGGGAGGATTGGGTAAAGTTTCAAGCCCAAGCAGCGCGGAGAAGGCGCGAGGCACAAGAAGCAGCGGCTCGGGCCAAAGCGCAGCGTGCCGCAAAAATCGAGCAGATGGTTGAGTACATCGTCCTCGGCATTGCGTCTTTGGTTTTGGCTGCGCTTTTGGTGTACGGTATTGTGGTCTACACGATGTATATACGACAATGAGCGACGACAAGTTAAACGCCAATTCGACACTCGACAAAATACTCGGGTATGTGGATTCGCCGTTCAAACTTTTTGCCATCATACTGATGGGCATCATTGCGTTTACTGGGTACTTCCTGTGGCAGAACCAAGAGTTCATGCGCGATGCCTACAAAGAGTCCAAGAAGCTCCCGGAAATTAACACGGGCAGGGCAGACGACGCCAGCGCCATGTTGTTCAAGAAAACCGGTGCCACCGTGGTGGCCGTGTTCAAAGTCAATCCTCTATTCAACAGCCGAGTTCTTTACAAGGCTTACACAAAGGATGGGCGGGACAAAAGCATAGAAGACATTGATGTCGGGTTGTTCAGCCAAAACACAGCCAACAACGCCGATGTGATTAAGTTGATGACCAACGAGACACCGTGTTCCGAGTATCGGTACGCGCAGTCAGAGGTTGGACTGTGGTACATCGAGAAAGGCGTGGCCTTCACTTGCCGGGTCAGCGTACCGCCAGACAGCCATCGGTTTGTTGGGCAGATCACGGTGGGCTGGGCAGAGCCACCACAGGACATCCAGCAAGTAAAATTCATGCTGGACATTGCTTCAGCTATGCTAACCAAAAGGGGTAACTGATATGGACTGGCTCAAACAAATTGCACCCACCATTGCTACGGCTCTCGGTGGCCCGTTGGCAGGCATGGCAGTATCGGCTATCTCAAAGGCCGTTGGCGTTGAACCTGACCAAGTTCAGGACATGATCGCCAACAACAAACTGTCTGCCGAACAGATTGCGCAAGTCAAGATCGCCGAAATCGAACTCCAAAAACAGGCGCAGGAGCTTGGCCTAAACTTCGCCAAACTAGAGGTGGAGGACAGGAAGTCGGCTCGGGAGATGCAAGCCACCACCCGGTCGATGATGCCACCGCTTTTGGCTGGTGCAGTGACTATCGGTTTTTTCGGCATCATGGTAATGATGTTTTTCAACCAGATCGACAGCAGCAACCCGGCTATCTTGATGATGCTGGGTAGCTTGGGCACGGCGTGGACGGGCATCATTGCCTACTATTTTGGCTCCAGCGCGGGGTCGCAAGCCAAGACCGATCTCTTGTCCAAAACGGGGGCAGTAAAATGAACTTCACCAAGAACTTCACCTTGTCCGAGTTGACCAAAAGCGAGGCGGCACTGCGCCATGATATGGACAACTCGCCGCCCCAAGACGTTATCAGCAACTTGCAGGCACTGGCTGTCCACGTGCTGCAACCCGTGCGTGATCACTTTGTCCGTGGGGTCAAAGTCAACTCTGGGTACCGCAGTCCTGATGTCAACGCCAAAGTTGGCGGCTCCCGCACGTCTGACCATTGCCGGGGTATGGCTGCGGACATTGAGATTCCGGGCGTGCCCAATCACGAACTGGCGGAGTGGATTAGTGAAAATCTGCCCTTTACACAAGTGATACTGGAGTTCTATACTCCCGGTATCCCGGACAGCGGCTGGGTGCATGTGTCCTACGACCCCGGCAACCTGAAGAAACAGTCGCTCACGGCTACCAAACAAGACGGCAAGACCGTCTACCTTCAAGGATTGGTTGCGTAAATGGCAGGCGTAAAGATCGTAGGCTTCCTCGGTACTGCACCGAAAATCTCGCCGGAGTTGCTCCCCAACACGGCGGGGCAGATTGCGAACAACTGCAAGCTGTATTCCGGCGACCTGATTCCATACCCACAGCCTGTCGTCGTCGCCAACACAGGGCGTACCGGGGCGATTAAGACATTGTTCGCCCTGCGCGACCCCGACACCGACGAGAAGAAGTGGCTGTCATGGCTTACCGATGTGGACATTGCCGTCGCATCTAAGACTGACAGGGACGAACAGCGGTTCTACTACTCGGGGGATGGTAAGCCCAAGGTCAGCAACTACGAACTGGCGACCACTGGTGCAGCCCCCTACCCGGTGGGCTACTACGACCTCGGGCTTGAGCCGCCCGATGACGCTCTGAAGTTGACAACGACTGCGGCGACTTTCACCGAGAAGACGACGGCTTCGTACGCCCGCGATGCGGCCAACATTCTTACCATCGTGACCTCCGCAGCGCATGGCCTGCGTACTGGCAATTCGGTGTCTGTGTCCGGGTTTACCTATGTCAGCGGCACGTACACACAGGCCAGTTCAACCCGCACCGGGACTTACAGCCAGAGTTCAGCCACGCTGTCGCTGACTGTCACGATTACCAACCACGGTCTTCAGACTAGTATGGTGACAAACCTCCAGTTCAGCGCTGACGCTACCATTAACGGTGCATACTCGGTCAGTGTGATCGACAAAGATACTTTTGCCGTCACGGCTCCCGCAGCCGCTTCGCGCTCAGGCACTATCACATGGACAAACTCGGGCACCACGACAATTCAGGTCACAATCAACAACCACGGGCTGGCGAACGGCGCTCAGGTTACGTTAGATTTCACGTCTGGCACCGCTGCCGATGGTGCGTATACCGTCACGAACGCAACGACCAATACGTTTGACATCATCACGACAATAGCCAACACAACCAGCGGTACCGTGAACTGGGACATCCGCAACCTGAACGCGACCAATGTGGAATGTACAGTCACCAACCCAACGACCTTCACTTACTTCAGCCCCGGCCCGCAGATCACTACGACCACAAGTAGCGTCGGTAAGGTCAACCTCGGCGGGCTAACGCAAGCGCGGTCGTATACCTTTACGTGGATTACACCGTGGGATGAGGAGTCCATCGCGGCCAAGCCGTCCGATGACTTGTTCATCAAGGAAGGCATCACGGTCACGGTGTCCAACATCCCAACAGTCAAGCCTGCTGGGGACAACTTTGTGCGTGGTGTAAAACTCTATCGCACGCTGGCAGCGGCGTCGGGTACAGAGTTCTATCTACTCCAGATTTTGTGGTTCCCCACCGGGCTGGCCTCGGTGCAGCGCACGTCCAACGTGTCACGGGTTGCACTGCTGTATCCGCACAACTTGTCGGTCGATGATCGCTTTAAGATCAGCGGCTGTACTGTGGCGTCGTTTGACATTACGGGTGGCATCGTCACGGACGTGATCGACGACTACACGTTCGAGTATGCGCAAACCGATGTTGATGTCGCCAACACCATTGTGGCCGCAGGCACGATGTTCCATGATGTGTCCGAGAACCCACCCACAACGACCGCACGCTACTGGGGTGATGGCGGGGTGTACACGTTTACTGATGATTTTGACTCCCGCGACCTATTCGACATCCTTGCCACGGACAACTACGACGCGCCACCCGAAGACCTGCAAGGGCTGACTGCCGTCCAGAACAACATCCTCGTCGGGTTTGTGGGCAACACGTTGTACTTCTCTGAGCCGGGTGCGCCGCACGCATGGCCTGCGGCCTACGCTGTAAACCTTGAACACAACGTCGTGGGCATTGCCGCAATCAGCGGCTCCATGCTTGTGACAACAGACGCCTATCCGTACATTGTCTCAGGGTCTGACCCAGCCAACGGCATGTCCACGGCACGTATCGACGCCAACTTTCCATGTCTGAATAAGAACAGCATGGTGACGATGGGGTATGGCATTGTGTACTCCACGCACGACGGGTTGGCGGTCTACTCACCCAGTGCTGGCGCGACCATCATTACCAGACTGCTGTACAACAACGACACGTGGCAATCCAGCATTGATCCTGCGACAGTGGTGGCCGAGTACTACGGGGACAACTACTTTGCCTCGCACTCGACAGGTGCCTTTATCTTTGAACAAGACGCTAAGGTCGGTGGGTTTTTTGTCAATGCAGATTACAGTTTCTCGGCCTCGTTTTACGACGCCATTGACGGTATTGTGTACTACGTCAGCGGCACCAATGGCGACATTTATGAGTGGGACAACCTTGCGCAACCGGCTGTAATCCAAGAGTGGAAGTCCAAGGTGCTCATCACAAAAGACATGATCAACCTTGGCGCGGCGCGGGTGGTCGCAGACTTTCGGACAATTACTACGGTTTGGGATAGCGACACCAGACCGTGGGAACTTGAGACTGAAACGTGGGATGCTGCTGAATCGCTGACTTTCCGCATGTGGGTGGACAAGCAACTGATCTTCGAGACAACTGTCAGCGACGTAAGCGGGTTTCGCCTACCATCTGGATACCGCACCGATACGTTTGAAGTTGGTGTTGAAGGCAACATTCGAGTCCGCGCCATCCATCTGGCCGAAACTATGCTTGGACTGAGGGAGGTCTGATGTCAACACGTGGCCCGCGCTTCACGGCGATACCGTCTATCCCCCAAGGGGGATTGAACGATTGGCAGTTCAATACCCTGACTGCCATGAAAGAAAACATCGAGTTGCTGACTGGTGCTCGTGGGGCGAATAACGCTGTCCGCGCTGTTGTCGCAGGTCAGGTTACGGTGCCCAACCCAGCGACGCAGAACCTGACTCGCGTGACTGCACAGGGCACCGGATATACAATAGGCGGAGTGACTGTGCCGAGCCTTGACGACTATGGTAAGTTGGTGTCTGATGTTCAACAACTTGCAAACGACGTAGCCAACCTACGAGCAACGGTAAACACGTTGATCAATCAACTGAAAGGATGAACATGCAGAACCCTTACAACATGGCAATGCCAGACATTCCCCCGGCACTTGCAAGTATCTTGAACGTCGGCGGCGCGGGTACTCCTGCAATGCGCACCCCTATGGCAAATGGTCTGTCGGGCGGCATGAGTAGCGCATCGACCTTTGCGCCTTCGTACCAGCAAGGTGGCATGATTGGCCCCGGCGGTATGCCCGATATGGGTGGTATGGGTAATATGGGGGTAGGGGTAAACCCGCAGACAGTGGGTCAAGGCGGCGCGATGTCGCCGCAAGTGATGGAGATGCAGGTCAACCAATTTGCGTCGCAGCACCCGCAGCAAATAGCACAGATTCGTGCAGCAATGATGGAAGTGATGCAGACCGGCGAGTTGACACAACAAGAACTTAACATGATTGTACAGTTAGCTACGGTTGCTGCACAAAATCCAGAGATGTATCCCTACGTCCGTAAGTTCGCCATCCAAAACGGTATCGCCACGGAACAAGACCTGCCCCAGCAATACGACCAAGGATTGGTGTTTGTTCTCTTGCTCGCCGCTCGTGCTATCCAAGCTGACGTTGGCGGGCAAAACATGATGCAAGGCGGCTCTCCCGCAATGGCCGGTGGCCCCGAGATCAGCGCCTCTCAAGTCTCCAGCGGTGCGATCCCTTCGATGGCCCGAGGTGGTATGACTCCGAACTCCAAGAAACCAGACGGGTCTGTACTGATCAATGCCCATGAGGGAGAATACGTCATCCCAGCCAACGTGGTGAAGATGAAGGGCAAGGAATTTTTTGACAGCCTTGTGGAGAAGTACAAAGCATGAGCACTATGTCTATCGAGATGCTAACGCCAGAGCGAGTCACTGAGTTGTGGCCCGCTTTGGAGCCGCATTTCGATGCAGCCTGCAAAGGTAACGAGATTGCAAAAGACGAACTCGACGCCAAAGACATTTACGTTCTCGCTATTGCTGGGCTGGTTGCAATCTTCGTAGGGTTCGAGGATGGCGAACTCGCCTGCGTAATGGGTATTCAGTTCAACAACACCAACGGCAAGAAGGGCGCAGATGTCATGGCGCTGGCAGGTCGGGGGTTGATGAGGTTCAAAGCAGCGTACTGGCATATCATCCTCGAATGGCTCAAGTCCAATGGAGTGGAGTTCCTTGATGCATATGCTCCCGAGCGCCTTGCGAAGATTTACCTGAACCGCTTTGGGTTCAACAAGTCATGTATGTACGTCAGGATGGCGTTATAAGGAGATCGAGATGAGTAAAGCCGTAAAGACTATTGTAAGTGTGGTGGCCGCAATCGCCATTCCATTTGTCGCACCAGCGATTGCTTCCTCTATCGGGCTATCTGCTGCGGTCGGCACCGCTGTAGGTTCAGCCACAGCGGGTAGTGTGATCGGCGGCGCAATTACGGGGGCGGCGCTTGGCGCAGCCAAAGGAGCCATACTCGGGGAGGATGTAGGTAGGAGTGCCCTACTTGGCGGTATCGGCGGTGGTATCGGTGGATATACTTCTGCGCCTACAGCAGCGGCCCCTACAGCAGCGGCACCTACAGCAGCAGCGGGAGGGGCACCAGTCTACGACCTTACCAGCGCGGGGCTTACCCCCGCACCGGGATATGCAAGTTCCGGTCTATCGACTGCGTTGAGCACCGCGCCTGTGGACTACAGTCTCGGGACTGGTAGCGCGGCCACGGGATTAAGTGGCGCGACAACTGGCGGTGCTGGATTGTCGATGCCCACCACATTTGGTGGTGAAGCTGCATTAAGTACTGCACCTGTGGATTACAGTCTTGCAGCAGGAGTGCAGTCTCCAACTTTTGGCCTTAATCCCGCTACCGCTGGCTTCGGTCTACGGGCACCTGATCCGGGTTTCTTTAACGCAGGTGTGGCGAACGCACTGGCGACTGGTACTCCGATTGACTACAGCCTTGGCGCGTACAACCCACCGTCAATGGGGCTTCAAGCTGTTTCGGTCAATCCAGTTACGAACGGTACACAGGTGACAACTGGCGCGGGTACCTTCCAGTCTTCAACGCCGATCAGCCAGTACTCAGGTGGTTCCTATGTCGGCCCTACTGGAGTAGCCGCTACGCCAATTTCACAGGGCGGTACAGGCGCTACTTCAGCGCCTACTTCAGCGTCTACGACCACCAAACCTACCACGTTTACGGAAGCTATCAAGCAAGTCCCCGGTGAGATCGCTGCCAAGTTCACCGATCCCAAGACACTGGCCGATCTGACGCTCCGCGCCGCTGGTGCTCTGGCTGGTTCCGCTATTGCTGGCGACGGCTTATCAAACGAGGAGCGTAGGTTACTTGACGCACAGACCGAGGAACTGCGTACCCTCCAACAGACCAACGCTGGTCTGTTCGCACAGCGACTGGAGCAAGCACAGAATCTGATGGGTGAGTCCAAGTACTTCGACCCTGAGTATTTTGGTTTGCAACGCGCACGCCGCACACAACTTGCAGGTGCAAAGGCTAAACGTGCTGGTCTGCGTGGTCTGGAAGGCGCGTCCCGCGCAGCAGAAGCTCGTCGCTTTGATCTGGCAACCGCCCGCGATGTAGGTAGTTCGTTCGATCAAGGCTACCTCACTGGTGTTCAGGGCCGTTTGGGCACCATGCAAGCTGGTATGCAGATGATGCCCACGAGTTTCCCATCTAGCTCGGGTGACTACGGCAACTTGCGTGCGGCATACGGCGCGGCAGACCAACGGGCACGGCAGACTCAAAGCGACATCGGTAACTTGTTTGGCTCGGTGACAGGTCGCGGGGCTGCTGGCGGTCGCGGTTAAGGAGATACTATGAACCTCGGACAACTACTTGGCGGCGCTGGCGTCGTCGGTCAAGGGATGCGGCAGGCTGAAGAAGCCGAGCGCATTGCCCGCCAAAACCAGCTTGCCATTGAAGAACAGAATCGGGCAGCCGATCTGAAGAAGAAGTTGGCCGGGTTGCAGATGCCATCCTTCCAGCCTGTGGACGTGGCCCAGTACACGCAGCAGTTCATGCCCGGACAGACTATGCCGATGGGTGCCGCTCCTGCACCTGCTGCACCTGCCCCCGCCGCCCCTGCTGCACCTGTACCTGCTGCCGCTGCCGCTCCCGCCGGTGGGATTCGACGTATGACTCCGGCAGAAGTTGCCCGGTTAAAACAAGACCCATACGCAACGGGTCAGGTAGCACTGACGCCCGAGCAAGTACGCCAAGGATATAACCGTACTGCGCTGGCAAAAGCGCCTGCTGCCATTGCTGATGTTTTGCAAGCTCCGGCTGCTGCTGGGCTGAATATTGTCAGTCAAGGCGCACGTGGTATCAACTACCTGTTTGGTACAGAACTGCCTACGCCTAGCTTTTCGATGACTCCGTTCTACGACCGGTATGTGACACAACCTGAGCAGGAACTGGCGGCTGGTGTTCGCACGTTGCCACCCAAGCCCGCTGCTCCTGCCGCCGCATCTGAGCCGCCTACCAAGAGGGCGCAGTCCTACGACAACAAAGTCACGCCCTACGACGCCATCATCCAGCAGAGCGCGACTCAATACGGCATCGACCCCGTGGTGTTCAAGCGGCTCATCGGCACCGAGTCCTCGTTCAACCCCACGGCTGTCTCGCCTCGCGGTGAGAAGTTTGGTTTGGGCATCGCCCAGATCGCTGCTGTCCACAAGCTGTCGCGTGAGCAGATGCTCGACCCCAACACGGCTATCCCGTTCGCTGCGCAACTGTTCTCGCAGTACCTCCAGCAGACTGGTGGTAACGTCGAAGAAGCCTTGATGCGCTACAAGGGCGCGTCGTCGGAGCAGGGGCGGGCAGCGATGTCCAAACCTATCGGGGACATACTATCAGGGTTAACCCCTACCGCGACTCCGGCTGCTGGCGCGGCCCCTGCCCCCGGTGCTGCACCCAGTGGCCCACCTGCCCCGTTGGAAGTTCCACAGACTCAGGCCCGCAACATGGAGATGGCGGAGTTCTACCTCGCCAACCCTGAGTCCATCCCCTACGAGTTGCAGCAGGTCAACCAGATGGCCCAGCAGCAAGCTGCGTTTCTGACCCGCCAGCGCAATGAGACTGCGCAGTTGGCGCAGGTGTATCTGCGCAGTGGCACCCAGCAGGGTATCGAAGCGGCCATGCGCTTGCGCGAAGGCATTGGTCAGATTGACGCAAGCCTGCTTCAGATTCAACAACAAGTTGGACAGAAGCAAACGTATCTGCAAGGGATGCAGGGTCTACGGGAACTTGCCACTGCCAACGATCCACGTCGTCTGTCCGGTGTACTGACCCAGTTCATGGGTGCCCCGGTAGGAATCCAGCCACGCCCCGATGGCAAGTACAACTACTTCATCAACGGCAAGAAGGTGCAGGAGGGCGTGTCCCCTGCGCAGTTGGCTGCAATGGCGCTCAAGGAGTTCAGTCCAGAAGCCCGCGCCGCCAGCGCACAATCGGCGCAGTTGGAAAACGAACTGGCACTCAAGCGTAAGTACGGCGACGCAATGGTTAACGCCATGCGGGACATCCAGAAAGCTATGGTTGACGGTGAATATAAGATCGCCGAAGAACGCGCCAAGCAACTTCAGGGTAAATTGACTGTTGACACGAGCAAGGGCGTGGCATACTTCCAGCAAGGCAATCGTGTATTCGTAATCAATCCTGACGGCAAGGTCGAAGAAACTCCGCTTGGCAAGGTAGAACTCCCGCCAACCGCTCGTCCAGTCGCAGGAATAAACATGGGGCGTTGATATGGCGACCAAGGGACTCTCGTTTGAAAACCCTCTGTACCAAGATTCAGGCGGGGTTCCGTCTGCGGTCGTAAATCCATTTGGGTTTCAAAACGCAGCAGCGTCGTCAGGTTCTGATGCACTGCGTGATGACCTCTCCAGTCTGGCAGTGATGGGCGGCATGGGTGTACAACTCGCCCGCCAAAATCAGTTCACCATGCCAGAGATGAAGCAGCCGCCGTCCATTGGCTACAGCCCATCGCGCAAAGAGTTCTTCGTCCAAGGCACCACGTTTGCTGCCGACGACGCACAGGGACTGTTGCAAGCCGAAGGGCTGCTTGGCGGTCGGCCCACGGGTCTGCCCACTGAGGGCGACTGGCTCCCACTGGATGCACAGTCCTACGGCCAACTGGTTCAGAACGTGCGCAATCCCTCGCTGGGTACGTTGGCTGCACGCAACTTCGGGCGTGGCGTCGATGTCACGCAGATGCTGGCTGGTCGCGCCTTGCAACTTGCTGGTGCTGAAGAAACTGGTGGACGTATCGTCGGCCAGCAGATGGAAGACCTGCGCAAGACTACCCCCTACGAGCGCCAGTTCACTGACATTGAGTCTGGTCGTGGTGCTGTTGAGTGGCTAGTAGCCAACTTCGCCCAGCAAGGGCCGAACATGATCGAGTCCATTGCCACGGCTGGCCTCGGTTTCCTCGCTGGTACTGCTGCCTCTGGCACTCCGGTGGGTGGCGCAGCCGCTGCGTTCTCCAGTCTGTTGGGTAAGGCCGCATGGAAAGAAGGCGTCAAGTCTGCGCTGTCCAAGCAAGCCAAGGGCGAGGCGCTCAACGTCGCGGAACAAAAGCTGCTGCGTGAAGCAGCCGGTATCGCTGGTGCGGTGGCCGCATCCTACGGTCAGAACCTCGCCACAGGTGCGGCTGACATCTACGGTGAACTGCGTGAGCAAGGCGCTGGTGCTGAAGACACGAACGCCCGCCTGACAGCGTTGGCTGGCTCGGTGCCCTACGCCGTCCTTGAGACGCTGCCTGAGTTCTTGCTGGCTGGACGTGTGTTCAAGGGCGTGGGTGCTCCGACTCCGATGGGCGTAGGGGTTTCCCCTACCCGGCGTGGAATGGAACTCCTCAAGCGCGGCGCGACTGGTTTCGCCATCGGTGGTACGGCTGAAGGCACCACTGAACTTGGGCAAGAGGCGCTGCTGTTGGGTCTATCTGACCAAGACTTCGGGTCGCCCGAGAACGTCAACCGACTGATTAACTCGTTTGCTGCTGGCTTTGGTGTCGGTGGCCCCATCGGTGCGGTTGCCAACCTGCGTGGTAAACAACCTGCCAACCTGCTCAATCCAGCCCAGAGTCCAGACCCGGCTCCGGGTACAGCCCCCACTGGTGGCGCGTTGGCAACGATTCCTCCGACGCAACCTCCCGGCCCCGGCACGGGCGTGGCTCCGTACTACACGCCTGTTACTCCAACGGGTGGCGGGGCAATGCTTACCCCTCCTGCGCAACTGGCTGGCCCCTCTAATGTACCGCAGCTTCCTGCGCCTATCCAGCCCGTTACTCCGATGGGTGGCCCAGTCATCATGGCTGGTATGGGGCCAAACGCTGCGGATGTGACCCGGCAAGATGTTCTGCTGCGTCAGCAGGGCAACGTCCCACCCGGTGCGCCGGGTACTCAGGGTGTGCTGGACATCTTCGGTGGCACTATCCCTGCCCAAGAACTGGCTGCGCGGATGCAGCCACAGCAGCCCCTGCCCGGACTGCCTGCCCCAGCGGCTGTGCCTACGGTTGACCCACGTCAAGGTGCGCTCCAGTTTGCTGGCCCTGCACCCACTGCGCCTGCCAACACGCAGATGCAGAACCAGTTGCAGGCCATCCAAGACCGCATCCGTCGCCAGCGCGAGTTCGAGGCGGCGCAGGCCCAGCAAGCGGCAGTGATCCAGCAACAAACTGAGGCACTTGCACGGCAGAGTCAGAACGCTCGTGATCTGTATGCGATGCAACAGGCACAGCAAGCTGCTGCTGTGCAGCCGACGTTACCCATGCGCCAAGCTGGCCCAACGCAGCCAGTGCAACTTGACCTATTCAACCGCCGTGAGGCTCCACGTCCCAGCCGTGCTGAAGCTCTGCGCCGTGGTGTGCCCGGTGCCCAGCCAGTGGCCGCGCCTATTGAGGTACCACTCACTGCCGCGCAGCGCCGCGCCCAGTTGCCGCTGATCACACAAGGTGGTGAGCCAAGCATGGCCGCGCTCAAGTCTGCCGGTCGTAAGGAGACAGTCAAACCCGCCCCGGCTGCACCCAAAGCGCCGGTATCCAAACCCCGTACCCAGCGTGGCCTGAAGAAGCAGGCTGGTGTTGCTGCGGTCGAAGTCAAGGAGACTCCAAGTGCCACTCAAAAAGGGAAGCTCAAACAAGGTCGTGTCGCAGAACGTCAGCAAGATAATGCGGGAGTACAAGGCGGGGGGGACGCTGGGAAGCAGCCCAAGACCGAAGTCAAAACAGGCGGCACTCAAGCAGGCGGTAGCGGCATCGCTCTCAAGCGCGGGAAAAAAGCGCCAGAAGTAAAGAAGGAGGCACCCACGCCCCCAAAAGCCGTGGCGGCAATCGCCGCCGCCCCCGGCGAAACAGAGACTCCGGCTGAAACATGGGACGCAATGGATACTGGCGTCGAGTGGACTGCACTTTCGCCTGAACAACAGACTCGCTGGACTGATAGCGACCGTGTTCAAAACACTGCGGACACCATCGCCGAGGATGTGCGTAACCCACAAACACCTGAAGCGTTGTGGGAGGACATGAAGCCCGAGGGTGCCCCTGCGTACAACGACTTGCCCGCCCCCGTGCGGGCGCAGTGGCGTCAAGACGCAACCGCTGGCAAGGCCACCATCCAACGCGCTGAGGAAATCCTCGGGGACATGGAGGAAACCCCACTCCAACTGGTCAACAGCGAGTTCGCTGCGGCTGAGTCGGCCACTGACATCCGGGTCTTTGCTGATGCGATCAGCACCGTGTTGGAGTTTGCGTACACCACCAACGAAGATACCAACGTCATCACTGCGGTTCTGCGTGCCCGCGAACTGCTGGCAACGACCAGTTTTACCGACGCCCAGCAAAACGCCATCGACGCTGTGTTGATCGAACTGGTCAACACCAAAAAGGAAATCGAGGCGGTCTACAAGAGTGATGCGGCCAAGAGCGGTGCAGCCAAGGGCGACTCCAAGCCGTGGTTTGATTACGCTGTCCAGCGTGGGTTGCTGCCCCAAATCACCACCGTGGTCAAAGGTCTGTCGGTCGATGCCGCCACCAAGATGCTGGACTCCGGCCAACTGC
>Ga0181343_1000560_pt1 | contig 16127 bp, 28 predicted proteins | sample Su13VDMLBSD_FD_130110 | JGI IMG/M metagenome (GOLD analysis project Ga0181343, IMG submission 130110) | Freshwater viral communities from Lake Michigan, USA - Su13.VD.MLB.S.D | ecosystem: Environmental > Aquatic > Freshwater > Lake | place: USA: Michigan | collected 2013-07-15 | reverse complement strand
GTCCGACTTGTTGAACGTCTCGACCAGCTCTCGAGGGATGGAGTTGAGCAGGCCGCTCTCGCCCTCAAAGCACACGCCGAGCAGGTCGCCGTAGGTCGGCGCCGAGACCAGCCACCGGGTGCCCGGTTGCATGACCGCCCAACTCCCCAGCACCTCGGCAGCCGTTCTCGTCTTACCGGCGCCGCGGCCTGCGAGCAGGAGCCAGATCGTCCAGTCTCCGTCAGGCGGGATCTGGTGCGGCAGGCGGGTCTGGATCCATTTCGCACGCCATTCGACTATTTGCCGCTCGTGAGGCGGCAAGGAACTCCAGATCTCGGCCAAGCGTTTAGTGTCGTCCACCGTTGCCAGCCTTCTCAAGCATGGCCAGCATCAGCGTCAGGCCTTCGCTCGGCCCGCTGCTATGCTCGACCTTGGCATCGATCTCGACCCGATCGCCCCACTTCTTCGGCGCGACCTTCGCCGCGTGCCACTTGCGGGCGTCGATCATGTTCCGGGCTTTCGCCGGGTCGTCGACCGTCGTCGCGATGTCGATGATCTGTGCCGCGAAGACTTCCTGCTGGGCCTCGCGCGCACGCGCGTAGGCTTCGGCGAACGACGGGAACTTATTTAGCCACCCGAACACCCCATCGACGCTCGGCGCCCAGTCCTCGGCGCAAATAGAAGTGATGGTCCGACCGTTCGCCAGCTCTCGGCAGATCCGCTCGCCCATCTCTTCGGTGTAGGTGCTTTTGCGGCCAGTCTTCAGCAGTTCTTCTGGCGGCTTCTTCTTGGTCATGCAGCCTCCAACAGGTTCAAGGGATGCTCCCAGCCGCCGGCAGGATGGGGACGAGGCAACGGCTGGGAGCGGGTCTCGGGGTGCGAACCGAGACCATGGGTATTAGAATATCACACGTCCAGCGTCAGAGCGAAGGCGACGATCGCCAGCCCGAGGACGATCACGGCGAGCAGGATGAGCGTCGTCTCCATCACTCGAACTCTCGCGAGATGGCGGCCCTCCCGAGGGGAGTGTCGGCGAGCATCCCAAGCGCGCTCATGTAGGTGGCGAGCAGGGCTTCCTCAGTCTGACGCTCGGAGGCGTCTTTCTTGCGGAGCGAGACGACCTTGCGAAGGATCTTGGCGTCGAACCCGTTCGCTTTGGCCTCGACGTAGACGTCCTTGATCAGGTCGGCGATGTCGGCCTTTTCGGCCTCGAGCTTCTCAATCCGCTCGACGATCGACTGTAGCTGGTTGTTTGTGTTGGTCATTTTGGTCTCCTTTTTGGATCGCGTCGAGGATGTAGGAGGCCTGGTCGAGGCAGAAATCGCACAGGTTCTCGCACCGGGGAGGCCCCGGATAGGTGCAAAGCGCGCTGGCGATCGTCTCAATCATGTCCCCATCCTCGGGGTCACAATAGCAGCCTAAAAAAAAATTTCAAAAAGATGCTTTTTCCGCTTGCAAGGAGAAATGGTTTCCGGTAGAACTAATTTCATCAACTGAGGAGCCCAACATGAGCAAGACCATGAAGCCTCGCATCAACGACGTGATCGTCATTGAGACTCGCTCGTCCTCGACGGACGCCAAGATGAAGACGACGAAGTATTCGACCTTCTTTTTCGCCTATGTGGCGAAGGTCGACCGCAAGGGGATCGTGACGGAATATCGCAAGCAGAAGGGTGCCTACCCTGTCATGCTTGACCATAACCAGCGCGTGATGACGATCCTCGACGCCAATCGTCAGGCTGAGGCCCGCATTGCGTTTGAGGCGGTCGAAGAGAACTTCTTCACCGACGCCGAAGACGTCCGCAAGCTTATCCTTGGCGTGCGCGAGGTGGCGTAAAAAAATCATCTCCCTGCAATTTTCCTCTTGCAGGGAGAACTTATTTCCGGTAGAACTTAATTCATCGAAGCAGACCAACCCAATGGAGCCCAACATGACGAAGCGCCTGACCATTGAAGAAATCCAGCAGCTCGCCGCCGCCTACGCTGACGCCATCAGCGACGCTGTCACGACTGAGGAATGGAACGAGATCGTTCGCCTCAACGAAGAGAACCCCGACAGCGCCTACGACGCCACGCACGACGTCGTCGACGGCAACCACTACATCTGCGCTGCCTATGAAGAACTCTTCGGCGAAGAGCCGTCGCTCGACCCTGACAACATGCTGGAGCTTGCCGACGCCGTCGACTACGCCCTCGAAGTTTTTTTCAAAAAACGCTGATAGGGGGCTTGTCAGTAGAAATCATTTCCTGTAGAACTTAATTCATCGAAGCAGACCAACCCAACGGAGCCCAACATGACCAGCAACCTCTCCTCCCTCGCCGACCGCTACGCCCTCCTCAAGGCTGACATTGAAGAGCTGACCAAGGAACTCGACAAGGTGCGTGCGGAGATCAAGGCCTTCGGCGTCGATCGCATCATTGGCGAGCGCGCCATCGTCGAGGTCGCCCTCTCTGAGCGTTCCTCCATCGACACCAAAGCGGTCAAGGAGATCCTCTCCGCTGACCAGCTTGCAAGCGTCACCCGCATCACCCTCGTCGAGACGCTGCGCGTCAAGCCCAACGTCAAGATCACCACGATCTAAAGGAACCCAACATGACCTTCGCCGACTTCCGCCCCATCGTTCAGAGCTTCTACAGCTACACCGTTAAGTTCCCCCGCCCAAACCTCACCTACGGGCAGGAGACCTTTGTCTTCGGCTCGCACGACGAGGCGATGCTGTTCCTGCGTGAGGCCCGCCGTCGCGGCTTGGAGATCGTCGGCTGGTCGTCCGGCGACGTCTATACCGCCCAGCGCGCCCTCGACGACGTCAGCCATTTCATGGGCAACCGTGCCGAAGAAATCATCAAGTGAAGGAGACCAACATGAACACCTTCCCGAAGTCTCTCGCTGATCTGTGCGGTGTCATGCTTGAGGCCTCAGCCCCCAAGCGGGCGCAGACTGAGACGCCGCAGCGCGACAACCCGATCGTCCTCACGAAAGAAGACGACGGAACCTTCACCTTGACCTATTTCGGCCAGACGGTCGGGTGGATACGCAAGCAGCCGCGCGTGAAGCTTTGGCGCGCCATGAGCGTTCACGGCTCCATCATCCACCGCGCCAGCCTCGACGGCGCCCGCAAGGCTTTGCTGGAGGCCTATCACTAATGGACACCGACACCTTCTCCCGCATCCTATCGGAACACGACATCCGCCACCGCGATCTCGCCCTCATCGCCAACGTGACGACGCGCGCCGTCAGTATGTGGGCCAATGGGCATCTCCCCGTGCCAAGACCCGTCGCCCTCATGCTGTTCGCCATCGACGAAGGCCTCGTGAGCGAGAATTGGCTCGCCGATCATCTTCGGCAGATGACCAGCGAAGATTAAATCGACGCTAGGGCCATTAGGAAGCTCGCTGACAGGATTTGTAGGCCCGCTGGCACCCACACCAGCGGGCCTCTTGCTGTCGGGCCTCCAGCGGCCTCGCAAGAGGCTCAGAATGGCATTGGATCGTCGATCGGCGCCTTGCTGTCCTTCACCGCGTTGAGCGGATCTTCAATCCTCGTCCGCACACGCTCGACCGTAGCGCCCGGAAAGGTCATCTTGATCTTGGCGATTTGAGGGAAGCCATGGATGAGCTGGGCGATCTCCTCGAGCGTGTAGACGTCGACGTGTCGGCCATCAGCGAGAACCTTCTTGGCGTCCTCCACCGTCCTCACGATCGCCACGACCCGATTGTCGGGCAGGGCGACCTCCCACACGTCTGCGGGCCGCTGGGGCGCCTGTGAGGCGGCAGCAGCCTTGTCGAGCGCGCGCCATGCAGCCGCCATGCGCCGAGCCTCCCGCGTCACGTCAGCCAGCTCCCCGTGCCAGATCGCTTGGTTCAAGAGGTAACGCTGCCGGTCGAACTTCACCCGAAGCTCGACGCTGACGAGCATCCGCAGACGGTCGACCCCCCACCTGTCCTCCATCTCGATCGCCAATGCGTCGACCTCGTCGATCTCCGCCTGGCCAGCGATGAACGTCCCGACGCTCGTCTGCCATCCGGGGACAGCCGGATAAACCATCCCGCCGTCCGCATCTCCGCCTGTCTTAGCCTTTGCCATGTTGGACTCCTTCCTTCGTTGTTGGGGCGGAAGTCGCCCCAACATATACGAAGTATATGGGGTCAACCTCCGCAAACCTCCGCAAGTCTTTTCAGTGACTTAGCGTATGACTTCCGCAACCTCCGCAAATAGTTCCGCATAATGATTTCAATGACTTACGAGGCAACCTCCGCAACCTCCGCACAACCTCCGCAAGTTCCGCAGGGGTCTAATTGAGATCATTCGACTGCTTTTTCAGGATCTCAATTAGGCCTTTTAGATCGTCGCTGAACTCTTTCAGAGCGATGTCTGGGTTCTTGGCGTGTTCGACTATGAGGTTGCTTGCACACCACAGAAGCACCGCCCTGACCTCAATGGCTGGCATCTTGTCGAATATCTTTCCGATCCTTTTTGAGGCTTCAGAGGTGCGTATAAAGGCGGTGTTCTTTCTCGGATCATCATACATGTTGGTCTCCTTTACTGCCCCTGAAGGGGGAAACTGGAGGGGGGTAATTCCCCCGCCTCGACGTCCATGAAGGCCCTTATGACTTCGGCTGCAAGCGGCGCAACGATGGCGTTTCCGTAGGCGCGCAGGCGTCCCACTCTGCCGGGTATCCCATTAGCCAGCAGGGGAATGCTGGGTTCAGCGCGCCGCGCTTTGCCGTCGGCTCCTGTGAGCCAGATTGCATTGGCCCATGCGCTATGTCGCTCGCCACCCCCGCCAGTACCAGCCCGTGCGTTTTCCCGTGAGACGGTGCGCTCGTCGTCGTGCGGTTCTCGTTGGGAGAAGCTCTCGGCGTCGGCCATGTAGCGAGCGTCGTTGTCGTCGCGACAACGTGCAACTGATCCGTCGCGTGGTCCTTCCGGGCCAGCTCCCAATCCGTCGCCGCACCGTGCTTGGATGTCTGAACCGTCGGCGTCGGCCATGTCGCCACGTTCGCCGCGTCCGTCAGCGTCATGAACTGATTGCCGCCGTACCCCATCGAGCCGCTCATGCGGGCGTCCGAGGCTGTCGCTGTCGGCCAGGTCGTCCACGCTTGCGTCGAGAGCTGATCGAGGCGCGACTTCCCGTCCTTCCTGCCCTTGATGTAGTTCGTCAGGTCTCCGGTGTTCTTGTGATCTCTGGTGGTCGGCGTCGCCCATGTCGCCTGCGGCGCCTCGGTGATGGAGACGATCGCCCCCAGCCCGTTCTGCCTGTCCGGGCGATACCTGTTGCACGCCTTGGGGCCATCCACCGCTTGAGGCGTCGGCCATGTCCATGGCGACCCAGTAGAGACGCTGCCGGATATGAGGCGCGTCGACGGCGCAAGCCGGAATATCGACGCCCCGGCAGGCGTAGTTTTCTCCTTCCAGATCAGACCGGACTCCGTCGAGCCAACCATAGCCAGCCGCTCCACTAACCTGCTCACCCATGACGACAGGGGGCCTGACGGCGGCGATAAGGCGATGGAAGTGAGGCCACAGGTGCCTTGGATCAGCCTCGCCGAGGCCTCTGCCGGCGACGGAGAACGGCTGGCACGGGCACGACCCCGTCCAGATGGGGCGGTCGTCGGGCCATCCTGCGAGCCGAAGGGCGTGGCTCCATCCGCCGATGCCGGCGAAGAAGTGGCACTGGGTGAACCCTGCCAGATCGGAAGGTCGAACATCGACAATTGACCGGGTATCGACTTCGCCATCTGCGATCAGTCCTTTCTTGATGAGGTTCCGCATCCACTCGGCGGCGAACGGCTCGATCTCGTTGTAATAGGCTGCCATGTTGGTCTCGTTTGTTTAGTCTAAGCTGCCGATAACCTTCAGTCCTTGAAGCTTGGTGTTCTTGTCGCGCATCTCGTAGCTCAGGATCTGGTTCTGGAGCCACGTCTGGATCATCAGCTCTGCCGTCGCCTCGACGATGTCGAACTGCTGCTTGATGATGGCCGCGGCGTACCTGCCCTGCTTGCGCGACTGTGGCATAGACGACCAAGGCTTGCCGGAGTTCCACGCGCTGCCGATCGCGGCGAGGATCCGCCGGCAGGTCTCCTTATCCGGCCATGCCGCCTTGTCCTTCACGGGCTCGTCGCAAGGACGCGCAAACAGGCTGGTCGTCGCCTTGATGTCGCCGATCGGCTGCTCGACCAGCTCGAAGGGCTGCTGCCATCCGTCCTGCGCGGCCTTGATCTTGTGGGCGGTCAAGTACCCGACAGTCTCGCCCTTCTCACGCTCAATGTGGAGAAGGAAGTCACCGGCGCCGTCGAAGACCGTGCTACCGCGCATGTTACCGGCGCGGCTAGTGTGGTGGACGCCCGTGACCGTGGCGCTGAAAGTCTCACGCACGGCGTCGCACGCCGCGATGAAGAGCGTCATGTCCTTCTGAAGGTTTTCATCTGCGCCAGGCAGCACGCGGGAGACGGTGTCGACGTAGACGGCGGCGGGGAACTCACCCGTCTTGTCGACGATCGACTGGACCGTCCGCAAGAGCTTGTCGACGTCACTCTCCAGCATGAAGTTGATGCTTTGCCGGATCAGAAAGAAGGGCGCCTCGTCGACGCTCACCCCGGTGGCCAGCTCCCACGCCCGAAGGCGGAACTTCATATCGCCCACGCCTTCAGACGAGATGTAGACCACGGGCCCGTTGCGGGTGATCTTGCGTCCCCACCAGTCGGGCTGGCCGGAGGCGAGGCTAAGGGCCTGCCCAAGGGCTATGAAGCTCTTTCCGCAGCCTGGCGCACCAAAGACGAACCCAAGGGCGTTCTCGATCATGACGCCCTCCACGAGCCACGCAGGGTCTGGCAGGGTCTTGATGGCGGTCACGTCGAGAACCTCAAACAGGTTAAAGTCTGCGCGAAACTCCGCTCCTGCGTCTCCGGCGTCGGCCTCGCTGCTGCGCTCGGCCTCCGCCTCGACTTTCGGGCTTGCGAGCTGCCGCGGCTTCTCACGCTGGGGAGGGCCCGCCTCTGCGTGCTTGGCGACCTTGTCGTCCCACTGGTCGAAGGCGTGCTTCCATTTCTGCCTGAAGAGCGTGATGCCGCGCCCCTCACGCTCAAGAAGAATGTGGTTCGGCGTAGTGCGCTCGACGATGCGGCTCTTCACGGCTCGTTCGTACTTCACGAACAGCTCGCGCATCATGACGTCCTGCTCGCCCTGTCCGGGCTTGATAGGACACTCACGATACTCGTCGACGACGCGGCCCCAGATCATGCGCGTCATGTAGTCTTCGCGCCCGTCGACCACCTTGCCAAAGTCGTTCTTCGCGGCCTCGGGTGTCTGCGTCCGCTCGACAGGGCCAGCGGACGACGTCGAGCCGCCGCCGTGCTTCTTCACGAGGTCGTCGATCTCGTCGCATAGCCACTGAGGCATCACGGCGATCTCGACCTCCCAAGGCTCAAGACCTGCGACCCAACGATAAGGCTGTCCGCTCTCGTGCATTGAAGGGGGGAGCATGGCGAACCCACCCTGCCCACGAATGTCGACGCCGATGCTGGTTTTGCAGGTCGGGGGCGTCCATCCTGCCGGCGCCCTAAACAAAATTTGCAAGCCGCCACCGCCAGTTATCTGCGTCGGTGTCTCGATCTCGCCGCCCATATTGTGCAGCGCCATAAGGCCTCTCCACCACTGCCCAGCGGCGGGGATCTTGTGCATGTCGAGGTCGACCATGACGGCGTTGCCTGAGCATCCGCCCGTGATCATGCCCATGTTGTTGCGGCGGGCGTGTTCGCCATTGTCGCCGTACCACCGCTCGAAGGTCAGGTCTGGGGCCAACTCATGCTCAAGAGCCCGCCATTTCGGCAGCGCAGGGCGCTTCCACTGCTGGCGGTTCTCTTTGGGCGTCATGGCTGGAACGACCTGAATGCCTGCCGCACGGTACATGCGGGCCCATTCAGTCGGATCGGCGAAGTCTGGGTCGAAGTTCGACACTTGCGCTCTCATGCTGGTCTCGTTGGATTAAACTGCCTCGGCGCCGTACTTGGCGAGCAGCGCAGCCTCAGCGCGCCCGTGGTGCTTCTTCAGCCTGAAATGCTCGCTGGCGGGCCACAGACGCACGGCGAGCGCACGGGCCTGTTCCTTCTCAGCCGTCAGGCGGTAGTGCTTCTTCCACCGCTGGGGCGTCACCAGAACCATGGGGATGTGCAGGGCGGCGACCGCCCCACGAACTAGGCCGTATGCGACCCCGAACTTAAAGGTAGAGCTTACGCCCTGCTTAGGCATGGGGCCGACCTGCTCTATCACGGCCATGAGCGGGTTGTAGCCCTTGATCAGGTCAGCAAGCGCCGCTGCGTCGATCTCTCCGTTAATGAGAGGAACGTCTAGGGCCGCGATCTTTTGAGGAAGCTCTGGAAAATAAAATGCGATGGCGCCCGAGCTGCCGGGGTCAACGCCCATGATGCAATGCGGCTCGCTCAAGCGGCCCTCCCTTTGTTGTTTTTGTCCATGACCTGAAAATGCTCAGGTCGGATCCTGCCGCGCGAAGCGCGAATGATTTCAAGCCGCCACTTGTGCGGAATGTGGTTGCGCTGACGCCATTTACGGCGCGCCCAATACTCGACGTCCAGCCCTTCAGCCAGACGATCGACGAGATCCCAGTCGAGGTGATTTGCAGACATGGGCGACGATGTTGGACAAAATTTCCAAAAAGTCAAATTGTGCTTTGGACAAAATTTCCTCTTGACGATGTTTTGCGACTCACCCATCTTCTACGACAACCGACGCACCAACATGAGAACCCAATGAACCCTTTCGAGCGGCACGGCATAGAACATCTATCTCCATCTGCCTGCAATCTCTTCATCGGATCGCCCGCCATGTATGTCATGGAGCGCGTGTTCAAGAAGAAGACGCCAGTCGGTGCTGCTGCTCATCGCGGCAATGCCGTCGAAGAAGGCGTCGTGAAAGGATTGCAGGGCGCGCCGTTATCGGACGCCATCAAGGCTGCGAAGGACACGTTCTCGACGCTCACTGCATTGAGCGGTGATCCTCGTCGCGACAAGGAACGCGACAGCATCGCCGACATGGTGACGCAAGGCGTTCATGAATTGAAGTCGTATGGGCCTCCATCTTCGACGCAGGGCAAGATTGAATGGAAGGTCGAAGGCCTCGCCGTTCCCATCATCGGCTTCTATGACGTCGCGTGGGAGGCGCATGGTATCCTCCTCGACATCAAGACGACGCACGCACTGCCGTCGAAGATCAAGATCAATCACGCGCGTCAGGTGGCGCTGTATGCTGCTTGTCTCGGCGACAACATAGACGCGCGCCTGTGCTACATAACGCCAAAGAAGAGCGCGACTTATCAGCTCGAGAACGTGCGCGAACACGTTCAGGCGTTGGAGAAGATAGCACTGACCATTCAGCGTTTCCTGTCGATCAGCGAAGACCCTGCGGAGCTGGCTGCTCTTGTGGTTCCTGATACTGACAGTTTCTATTTTGCAGATCCCCTCGCGCGCCAAGCGGCATTTGAGATTTGGGGTCTGTAGGAATTGCCCATGTGGGCAAAGGCGAGCGTCGAGCCAGATCGGCGCATTGGTAATGGAGAACGGTAATGGCTCTTGGTATCTCGTTCGGCGGTGGCGCCGGTGGCAACTTCTTGCCGATTGTCAAATACGACGCGCGGGCAGGACGTGTGTTTCGCGTTGATCGCGAAGATGGCGTTTCGACGCCAGTCGACATCACGCGAAATTTCAAGGCTGTCTTTGACTTTGAGAACCTTGAGGTAGGATGGATCAACTTTACGACGGGCTCTGCGCCTGACTTTCAGATGGTTCCTTACGGCAGCCCGCTGCCTGATCAGCCGTCTGATGGTCATCGTCAGGGCATCCGTTTGGTAGTGAAACTGGGCGCGGAGTCCGGTGGCGATTGTCGTGAGATCGCTGGCACTGCTGCTGCTTTCCTTGGTGGGATCGACGCTCTGCACGATGCGTATATTTCTGGCGTGCAGAATAATCCCGGTAAGCTTCCTGTCGTCGTCCTCGACGATACGGTGGCGATCGAGAGCGGCTCTGGCGCCAAGAAGTCCACGAACTATCAGCCTAAGTTCTCTATCGCCGCGTGGGTGCCGCGTCCGAAGGATCTCGGCCCCAATCCTCGCGGGGGTGCTTCTGCTCCCGCGCAACCAGCAGCGAAGTCTGCACCGCCAGCAACAGGATCGACACGCGCGGCTCCGCCGGCGGCGAAGGCTCCTGTTACTGCTGACGCTGAGGACTTCGGCTAAAAAAGAAGGGGCGCCTTCGGGCGCCCCGACTTACCGGAGATGAGATGAAGTTCGAAATCATCATGAACATGCCAGTTCGAGACGGCTCTCCTGTTCATAGGATTATCGCTGAACATCCTGCGAATAGCCTAACCGCTTTCATGGATCAGCTCGCGCATGATGGTTTCATCGTTGTCGATGAATACTACCCAAAAGAGCAACGCTCGCCGATTTATGTAAATCACGGGCCGATCTCTCTGAACTACTCTGTCGTCGGCAAGGTGAAAGTCTGGGACGGCAAATAACTAAGGAGACCAACATGGAATACGATCAAATCATGCACAATGCGTTCTCCATCAAGGCGGAGCGCGGCAAGAAATACGGCGACATGAAGGCGACACTTGAGCGCCAGGCCAAGATCGCCAGTCTCATCCTCGGGAAGGTCGTCACGGCCTACGATGTTGCAATGATATGTCACGCTGTTAAACTCGGGCGTCTCGAGGAGAACCGCACGAACGAAGATAACTACGTCGACGGCATCAACTACTACGCCTTTGCGGGCTCTTTCGCGACTTCACCCCAAGACACACTAGAGGACGACATCGTCGCCATGGCACGGCGGCTCGCTCCCAGAAAGCAGGAGAATGCGAATGAAGAAAGCAATGGCGGCCACGATGGCCTCGGCTCTACTCCTTTCGGCTCTGGTTCATCCACTGACCGCTAGTGAAGAGAGCGCCGCAGACTTCTTCAGGAAAGACAAGGAGTATTGGAGCAAGGGCCTTGTGGCTCCCAGCACTCCTTCGTGGGCAGGATCTCTGAGCGTGGGCGCGATGCGTCCTTCTAAGAATTCGTCACAAGAAGAAGTCGCGCGGGCCGTCGCTGAGGCCGCTCGCAGCAAGTTGGGCGCAGAGCATGTAGATGCTGCTCTGCGTCTCACCAAGCTTGAGAGCGGTTTCCGCTGCCATGTGAAGGGGCCTGCGACGCGCCATGGGCGCGCCGTTGGACCCCTTCAGGTCATGCCGAAAAGCGCAGAGGCCTTGGGGATCTCGGCTGCTGATCTGCACCGCGATTGCATCGCACAGATCAACGCTGGCATCTTGCACATGGAACGCTGCATTCAGGTAGGCGCCGTGAAGTATCACCAACTCGCCTCGTGCCACGTCAGCGGCTGGGGTGGCTGGAACAAGCGCCTGGCGCGTAATGCTGAGAAATATCGTCAGCAATACATTCGCATGGCTGCGGCATCGAATGTGCCAGCATGGGCCGGATCGCTCCGTTGAGCGCCGTCGACTACATGCTCTTTCTTGCGGTGGTGGCGCTTACCGGCGTCACCATCGTGCTCCTCGCAGGATGCTTCTTGATCATGCTAATGCTGACGAGGCTGATCAGGGAGTGGTTTGAAAGATAGGTGCGAAGGTGGGGAAAAAGTTCGAAGACCTGCCGAAGGAATACCAAAAGGTTCTGCTCCTCTGGAACAAGGGCAAGACGGGCCTTCAGATTTCAGAAGAGCTGGGCATCACGAGAAGCTCAGTCATGGGCCGAATTCACCGCGCCAAGCAGTACGGCATAAGGGTAAAGGGCGCCCCGATCAGGGTAGACATCGTCGCCCCGCCGCCGCGCAAGGTGAAGAACCGCCGCATAATTCGTGAGGCGAAAGCGCAGGGCGTTGCGTTGCCTGAACTGCCGCCTGTGGTGAGGGCGACTAAGGAGCAGTTGAAGAGGTCTATTGGCCTCATGCAACTGACGCCGATGTCGTGCCGATTTATCCTGAATGACGATCCTGCTCGAGCGGTGTTCTGCGGCGCCCCGAAGGAGAAGGGTTCGTACTGTGGCGAGCATTCTGCTTTGTGCTACCATAAGCCAGTCGCCAGGGTCGTGAAGAAGAAAGGCTTCAAATGGAAGACAAGCTCCTTTGTTCTGGGTGGCACTATACCTTCGGATGGCTGAGGCGCCCTGAACTCGATATAGACGGCCATTTTGGGTACGAAGACGGAGATGGCGATCTTTACTTCACATGCGACCCCCGCCACGAGCATGGTCTGTATCTTGATTGCTGGGAGGACGCAGAAACAGGGGAGAAGTATCTGTGCTTCAGCAAGGTTCCTCGGATATTTTCGAAGAGGCGAAAGTTAAAGAAGAAGCTCTGATCTACGCGCTGACCACTTTCGGCCTGATATATGACTTGGTGAAGGATAGGCACAGCAGCTCGGTCGCGCACAGCATCAAGAAAATAGTCCAACAAGCCCAACGAGAGATCAACATGAAGATGAAAGAGATAGAAGCTCCTGCCATGGAGCTTGTGTCGAGCCGCAGGGCTCTTGAGTACCTAACCCACGAGAACGACATTTTGAGAGAAGCCCTTGAGGCCGTCGAAGATGCGTCATCGCGTTATGTGATCTTCAGGGATTGCATGTGCTTTGATAATGCGTCCGGCCTCTTTGAGGCTCTTGAGAAGACGAAAGAAGCCCTTGGGAGGCGCAGATGAGCGATGATCTTGTGAAGCGGCTGCGCGAAGAGGAAAACAGCCTTTATGGAACTCACCCATGCGGGCTGTTGCACGACGCCGCCGACCGCATTGAGGCGCTGGAAAGTCTGGAAAAACAAATGCCAGCGATCATTGAATATCTGGAGTTGCAGGCGGACGTCGTGGACGGCGACAACGGCATCCCGCATCCGAACAAGGCGATGACTTTGTTAGTCTGGCTGCGGCATGAGGTGGAAAAATAAATGCTCCAACTTGATCCACCGCTGCCGGTGGTGACGCCGAAGGGCAAGGCGCTGGCGCATATCCTGATCGACTACGGGCCTGAGCACGACCTCGTCTGGGTCTGCTTTTGCGCCGATGGGCAAATATGGTCTTACCGCAACCAAGACATCCGGGCAGATGAAAATATCACGTTTGGCAGGAGGGAAAGAAATGGCTGAAGAAGTTAAACACACACGCACTTATTTGACCTTCGAAGAGAAGATCATCGTCGCATGGGCTTACTATGTGAGGGGCATTACGCAGCAGGATCTCGCTGCCCTGTTCAACATCAACCATGGCCGCGTCTCAGAGGCCTGCAAAGCAGTTAAGACCGGCATCGAAGAGATGGACAAGCCCAATGGTTCCCAATGAGATCCACTTCATATGGCTGACGGAGCCGACTTCGCGGCCATTCAACTACATCAACTCGATCGCGATCAAGGCGGCTGCCGACGTGCAGAAGCCTGATCGCATTTACATGCACTGCAACAAAGAGCCGACCAACAATCCTTACTGGAACGAAATTCGCTCAATGTTCAGCATGAGATGGGTCGAGGCGCCGGACAGCCACGACGGCGTGCCGCTGGAGTACATCCAGTACAAGGCCGACGTCCTGCGCCTTCAAATCCTGCGGGATCATGGCGGCATATACCTCGACACCGACAGCCTGATGCTAAAACCACTGACGCCGTTCATGGACAAGCCGTTTACGCTGGCGGAGGAAAGCCCGGACTCCTACGCCATGGCGCCGATCATTGCGGAGCCTGGCGCGCGGTTCATCGACATCTGGCTGCAACGCATGGCCAACACCATGCGGGCAGGAGGCTGGGCCAAGCACGCCGTCCAGCTCCCTCGGGAGATCCACAAGATGCACCCGGCACTGTGCGACGTCAGGCCGCGCGAGGAGTTCTTCCCCTTTGACCTTCGTCGGAACTATCTGTTCGACGACGGCAGGGCTGACGAGTGGATCGAGCAGGCGTCGAACGCCTACGTCCTGCACGTCTACGAGACCTACTGGAAGGACTACCTTGCGGACGTTCGTCCCGGATACATGCGCCAGCGCGACACCGTGTTCTCCCGCCTTTTCAGAAAGTACGAATGATGCAGACCATCGACCATGCTCTTTTCCCGACACTGGTGCTGGAGACCTTCAACGAAGATCATGAGACCGTGAAGAAGGCGTTCGAGGGCAAAATACTCGACTATATGAGCGACAAGGGGTTCTCGAACGAGCTGACTGGCCATCTCACGATGCACCACGAAAAGGCCTTCAAGCCCGTATTCGAGCTGGCCACGAGGGCAGCCGAAACATACATGGAGCGCCTGAGCGTCGACCCGGCTCTGTATCAGTTCAATCTGGTGAAGAGTTGGATGAACATCGTGCGTGAGAGGGCGACGCCTATGCACGCGCACCGGGACGCTCACTTGTCGTTCGTGTACTACCTAAACATTCCCGAAGACGCCGATATGGCGCTGGTGTTTGAGCAGGACGACTATCGCCACGAGCCCTTCGCCGGGTGCATTAAGAACGCTCCGCCGTCCGAGTGGACGTGGCTGAATTCGTACACTTGGTCGTTTGGCCCGAAAGAAGGGGTAATGTTCGTCTTCCCGTCGAGCATGATCCACGGCACGCCGTCGAAGTCTGGGGATCCAGACACTGGCATTTTCACGCTGGAGGATTACCGAAAGCACCGTGTGGCGGTCGCCGGAGACTTCCTTCTGACCTACAAAGGCAAGCAGGCGAAATCTCTCGGCGTCCAACCAATGAAGAACTGGCGCACTTTCTAAGGACGGCGCCTATTTAGGCGCGCTCGGGCTGATGTAATCGTTGATGTCGACTTCTTTGTTGAGTTCAGCCGACAGCATACGAGACAGCGGCAGGCCAGCTCGGTAGAAGGCGTTAGCCGTGGCGCGCGTTGGGTTCTGGACGAAGGCTTCGTAGCGGCGCGACCAGTTCGCCAAGCTTTCAGCCGTCGCTGGCTTGCTGATGGCGCGCGTGAAGAGATTGGCGCCGCCGATTGACGTGAAAACGGAAATTGGGTCAACGAACAAGCCGGCGATCGACGTGCCGCCAAGAATGGTTTGGCCGGTGCCGGATGGGTTGCCAAACTTATTCAAGTTCTTAAACGCGCGGGAGACTTCAGTGACGTCTTCAAGAAACTGAAGCTGTTTAGGGTTGTCTTTGAAGATCATCTTCTTGGCGCGGTCACTAAGGCCGCTGATGCCGTTCGGGCCCAGCCACCTGTCCGGGGAAAAGTTGCCCTCTGCATCACGCCCAAGCCTCGACATGAGACCTGCTTGGAAAGACTGGATATGCTCGGGGTCCATCACCCGCATGGCTCGAGATACGAGCTTCGCATCGGCTGATGACTTTGATCCGGCTGCCCTATAAAGACGCTCAAAGATCTGCTCGTCGCTGACCCTGCCTTCCCTAGCTCCGACAATCTTCTGGAGCTGCTCTTTCATAGCCATGTCGGCGGCGTACTTGCGGTCAGCCCGTTGCAGGAAGAACCGCGCCGGCTCACCCCCAGCCTGCTCTGCGATGTCTAAAACATCGTTTTTCAGGGAGCGATAAAGACGCTCGACGTCGGCGCTTTTGACGCCCTTAATGCGGTTCTCGTCGCGAAGCTCGCGCAGGCGCGTATAAAGGTTTTTGGCGCCCTCATAGCTGAGGCCTTCTTTCGCCATGACGGCAGGCATGACGAGATCGACAGCAGGCGTCGAACCAAGCCTAGATTGCGCTTGCCGCGCCATAATCTCCGCGACGGCGTTTCTGGTGTTTTCGAGCTGCCGAGTAACGTCTGGATTATTGAAAAGACCAGTGACTTCGTCGTATGCGTCTTTCGCCGCCTGCTTCGACTTCACGTTCATCCAGTTCTCAATGCCGGTGCGGATTTTCTCCCCGGCATTCTCAACGCTTGTCTTTGGAAGAAAACGGTCGATCGCCTCTTCCATCGTTTCAATAGCACGCGCCCGAGCCGCAATTACAGGCTCACCGGCGAACGGCATGTTCTCACCGATTTTGGTGCCGCGCTGGAGCAGCATGTTGTCGGTGGCAGCGTAGAGGGGCATCTCAACGCCTATTCTTTCAGCGGCCTGCACAGAAGCCGGAGGAGGCTCTGGAGCTTTGGGTGCAGTCTTGGCAAAACGCCCAAGGGCGCCGCCCAGAACGCCGC
>Ga0181343_1000558_pt1 | contig 16188 bp, 21 predicted proteins | sample Su13VDMLBSD_FD_130110 | JGI IMG/M metagenome (GOLD analysis project Ga0181343, IMG submission 130110) | Freshwater viral communities from Lake Michigan, USA - Su13.VD.MLB.S.D | ecosystem: Environmental > Aquatic > Freshwater > Lake | place: USA: Michigan | collected 2013-07-15 | reverse complement strand
TTGTTCTTCCTCCTCTATACCATTCACTACTTCTGCATTATCATCTAACTGGTTTGTGAGTGTTGGAATTACATCGATTTCTGTTTGTGTTGCTATTGGTTCAGGTTGGGGACGGACAAAATCAAAACCCATATTCATTGGACGGCTTGTATCATAAAAACTTAATGGGAGTGATTGTCTTAATAGTGGCTGTGGTTGTGGGGCTGGTTGATTATATGATGGTGCTGGTGCTGGTTGTGCTGTAAAAAAGACGTGGGGACGTTGAACTGGTAATTGTTCTCGTGGTTCTACTTCTTTTTTTGGTCTTCTTGCCCTTCTCCTTTTCGCTACTGGAGCAGTAATATTAACAACCACATTTTGTTTTTGTGTTTGCTTTTGCTTTTGCTTCAAAACCTTTTTCTTATCCTTTTTTGGAGGCATATAGTATTAGTTTAGAAAAAAAATATATCATTATATATATTATGCCTTTACCCAGTTTAGGATACGTTGCTACAACTAACACTGTATATCAACGACACGCTAATAACAAAATCAAAAATATAACCATTGTGAGAACCCCTATTTCTAAATATATTATGAAACTCGTAAAGACAATAGGAGGAGAAGAGTTCCAAAAACGCCTAAATGAATACCCACACGATAAACTGTTTCATTTACGTATGATTGTTGAACTTGATAATGGTAAGAAACTATCTATTGAAAAATTAGATGTTATCGAAATTAATACCAATAGCAAAATAGAGGCAAACAGTGAAACGATTAATGTTCCTGTTTCTTCCACTGATTTAACTTTACAAACCATGATGGAAAAGACCAAAACGAGAATGGGGGCAAAATATTTTTCTTATTCGGCATATAACAATAATTGTGGCGATTTCATTTTGAATATTTTATCAGCCAACGATTTAAATACCCCAGCATCTACCAACTTTATAAAACAAGACACCAAAACATTATTTAGAAATAATGCGTTTTTAAGAAAAACGTTAAACACTATAACCGATGTTTCTTCGGTTGCTACTCGTGTTGGGTCAAGAGCACAAAATAGAATCAACCGTATTTTAGCACCTGTTCAAACGGTAAAAGAAATAGCACAACGTCCAAATATTTTGTTCGAGTTCCTTTAATTTTTATCTAATCATAGTATATAATTAAGGAATGTCTTATACGAACGGCACACAAACACAATCTCAATCTATGAATGGGTTGTTAGAAATATCTACGGATAACATTACTGCAGATACAATCACTACTGGCGATTTAATTGTAAATAATGACCAAACTATTGACGGAACTTTAACAGTTGGCGGAACAATATACGGAACTTGTGAGAATGCTAATAATGCTTCACAAGTTGCTGTTTCAAATACTACCAGTGGAACAAAGTATATTTCTATGTTCGAAGGAACAGGAGATAGACCTTGCCTTATAGATACTGATTTATATTATGACCCATCAGCGAACACTTTAACTGCTACGAATATTACTGGAAATACAATATCAACTACTGATTTAACAACCACAGGAACTATAACCGCTTTGGATTTAACAACCACAGGAACTATAAATGCTGTGGATTTGAGTATGAATGGAAGTATCACTCAATCAGGAACAGTGTATAATACATTATTAACTACAAACCTTATAGGAGGATTAACAACAGATACAGTTTCAGCCACTGGTGGTATGTCGTCAGGTGGTGGCGTTGATATTACAGGTTATGTAAGTGTCGGCGAATCTATTACCTCACCATATTTAACTACTTATGCGAGTATTACAAGCACTCCATTCAGTCCTTCAGCGAGTGATGGTAATAATATTCAAACCGCTGGTGCTTCTATTCAATTAACAAGCAAACCATATACTCTATCAAGATATACATCAAATACTACTAATCAACGATTTGTATGGACATTTACCACACCAGTGGGATATTCAGGAGGAACTGCAACTCTTAATATACCTATTTCTACCTATATTAATGCTGGATATTTTACACGAGACACAGGAGGTTTGACTGGTTCGGTAATTCTTAATGTTAGTATAGGAGAGCAAGTATTTCGAATATATAAAAATGGTGCTTTATGGAGAACTTTAAATGCAACACTGGTTAGTGGGAGCAATGGGGTAAGTTATACTTTAAATACAACTTCTACAACTTCAGGAAGTTTGATTTATATAAATAACTATATGGGTAATCGGTCTATAACATTTACGCCTGATATTAATGATGGTGATGTTTATACGTGTAGATTTGGGCATTCTATGACTGTTAGTGCTTCCACTTTAGTAAATGTAGCAAGTTTATATTTCGCTTTTTCATCATATTTAAATACTACAACAACTGGATTAAGTGCTACAATTCCAAACCCTCCATATACCCTAACAGGTTCGTCCAGTTTTTCAGGTTTTGCTTCGCCAACATTAACATATACCGCCCCACCTACTCCAACCGCTACTGGTTATTGTGTGGTTGGTAATATAACTTGTAAAAATCCTGCTATAAACGGAGCAATTACCCAAACTGGAACTGGAACAAATACTATGAATGCTATCACAGTAGCAACGAACGGTAATTTAACATTACAAGGTTCAGGGCTTATCATACAGCCCACATTTGTTGCTACGGCAAATAAAAATCAAATTGGATATATTCAGGCGTGTGCCCCTTTTCGAATGTGTTATGGAACACAAGGATTAAGCACTGGAACACTAAACTTGAATAACGGTTGTGTGGTTTTTATTTCGTCGGCTGGAACGATTACTTTACCGTCAGGACAAGATGGTGAGATTGTTTATTTTAGAAAACTTGGAACTACGGCTTTTACAACTACTTTATCTTGGAGTGGTATTACTGTTCGTAGTTCTGCGAATGCAACTATAACATCACCAAATACAACTCTTTTAGCAACTACTGTTTGGGAGTTGTCTTTAATTTATAGAACAAGTAGCACAGGTTGGTTTGTGAAGACGGTGTAAAAAATCATTAAAAATCATTAAAAATGAGAATCAAAAGTGCAGAAAATTGAAAGTTGTTTTTAGGAAACAATTATTAGCATCTCAACAACAACAACAAATATGAATAACGACGACAATACTTGTGGTTCAATTAACGTAGAAGGATATTTAAAAACTCGTAATACAGTTGATGAGTATGATACAAAATACAAACAAAAAATACAACAGTATATCGAACAAGAAGTGGAACGAACCAAAAAAATATTTGAAAAATACAAAATCACTTGGTATGGAATATCAGGATATGAGTATGGAACTCCTGTTTGTGTAATTATGAAACAATTGGAAGATGATATGGAAGAAGAAATATTCGATGTAGATGTTATTAAAGAGGATTGTGATGTGAATGAGTTAATTAATAAAATCAAACAAGGCAAAATCAAAATCAAAAAATCTAAATAAAATATATATGACCTTGAAGGAACTAATCGCCCCCATCATTCCACTTTTGATGAAAAAACATAACAAGGAAAAACCGCCAGTTCGATACTACCAAGACCGAAATGGAAACGTATATTATTATATCTAAAATCTGTAATTAAATAGTAAAAGGGTTCGCCCATCTTTTTTTCTTTAGTTATAATATATAATGCCCTCTCGTGCAAAATCTAACGTCGTTATGCCTAGCAATCGCCCTGCTTTTGTTGGTGGTGCAGGTGGTTTGTATCATCCACCAGTTCCACAAATTGGAGTCAAAATGAACCCTACCCCTGTTAAAGCCATTAAAGGCGGTATCAAGGGGTTAAGAGGTATGAAGTTTATGTAATTTTTTATACTCATAATATAGATATGATTATAAAAGTAGAAGCGTCTCCTGTTAAGACAAAAAGATTTAGGGCATTTATGGATAATGGGAAATATTGGGATTTTGGTCTCGACGGAGCAAAAACTTATATCGACCATAAAGATAAAAAATTGCGGTTGAACTATTTAAAAAGACATTTAGGAAATCCTACCGAAAAAGAACTTATCACGAATCTCGTTCCAAGTGCCTCGTTATTTAGTGCTTACCTGCTTTGGGGCAAATATACTGACCTACAAAAGAATATCAATCATTTGAATAATTTGTGGGCTAAAAAACATAAAATATAATTGTTAAGATTGATTTAAACATAATATCTGTATAGTATATATATGGAAATCGAAAACGCCATTAAGTCATTAAATAATGAAGTCAAGCAACTAAATAATTTTTATATGGAAAATAAAGATAGTATTTTAAAATTAAACCGAGATTTAGAAGAATTACAAAAATTAAATCGAGATTTAGAAAAATATAAAAAAGATTTAGAAGAATTACAAAAATGTTTTATACAACTTTTAGTTTATTTTATTATTAGTTGTATTTCAGCATTAATATATCTATTGTCGTAGAAAATATAATTATTTATTTTGATTTAAAAATAATATCTTTATAGTATATATATGGAAACTGAAGATTTAGGAAGAATTACAATTAGCGAATTAAAAAGGGGGGAGTGTATGAGTTGTGGAACATCTATGGGGCATACAAAAGTTTGTTCTCTTGTTGCTGGTTATGATGGTATGTTGGAGTTTCAACAACATTTTCATTGTGCTTGGTGTCGTAGAATGAATAAAAAATTAAAAGATTTAGACAAACAAATTGCCGTTTTAGAACAAAAGAAAACGGATAATGAGTTTGAGATATTCACTCGAAAATTAAATAAATACAGAAATTGATTTAAATATTTATCTCTATATATTATATAGATGAATACTATGGAAAACATCACATTTGCCGAGATTAAGGACAAACTTGACCAACTCGAGAAATGGAAGACGAGACATAATAAGGCGTGTCTCAATTATTATCGTAATAACCTTGAAAAAATGAAGGAATACCAACGCCTCAAATCCAAAGAATACTACGATAAGAACAAAAATGACCCTGCGTTCTTGCAACGAAAATTACAAAATACTCTCAAAAGTTTAGAGAAGAAAAAAGCGAAACAAAATGAAGAAGTTGCCCAAAATATTTAGGAAAAAATGAATAAATATATTTGTAATAAAATTGATTTAGAAATATATTATCTTATAGTATTATATAAAGAAAATGCCGTCTATTAGTGTTCCTTGCTTTTTACAAAACTACACCATCTTACTTGATAAGATACCAAAATATAAAGAGTTTGAGGGTAAATGGGTTGAGCCATTAGATTACCCTATGGTTGAATTAATATCAAAATCCACATTAGACGTTTTTGATAATCGAATTAAATCATCACCACAAATCACCTTTACAAATAAAATATTTAAAAACATTGATAAAAATACTGGAGTTTTAACTGTTAAATCTCATTACCAAGCGAATGGACTTGGAAGATTTTATCCTACTGATGATGTTAGCATTTCCACCAAAAGCAAAATATTCAAACATACTTTATTCCATTATCTAGGTTGGAAAGACATCGATATTAAAAAATCACACCCTACTATTATTAGCGAGATTATTAAAAAATCAGGTGATTATTGTCCTTTTATGGATAGATATATTTCTAGTTTTGATGATATACTGGTTGAAGCGAAAGAATATTATGGAGACAAATTAGAAAAAGACCATTTAAAATATTTATTCAATATGTCTATTTATGGCGGTCATCACAGCACTTGGTATAATGAAGTCATAAAGGGAGATGATAATTATTTACCTATAGAATTAAATGATGGGTTGGAAAAAAAACCATTCAAGTTTTATGATGAATGGGTAAAAGAATTACTGGTTATTCAAAACAAAATATATACCGAAAATCCTGCATTAGCAGAACGCTTATTAAAAACTACAAAATTACAAGAAAAAATACAAAAAATACAAAATAATGCCGATAAATCACCTGAATCTAAAAAATGGTCGATTGAGAAAGCGAAACGTGGGTCTCTTATGTCTTATTGGTGTGGTATTATTGAAAATCAATGCTTATATCATATTTATAAATATCTTGTGAAAGCAGGTATTATGAAAGAAAAACAAGGCGGTTTGGAAATGGACGGTATCAATATACCACCTATCGATGGGGTCGAGTATGATGAGGAAGTTGTGATTGATGAAATAAATGCTTTGTTGAAACATAAAACTGGATTAGGTATTCGTGTTATTTTTAAGGGTTTTGATGAGGAAAATATTTGTAAAAAATTGCTTGAATTGCGTGAGGAGTATATTCCAGTTGCAGAGGCGGTTGAAATTACTGATACAGAAGATATGAGCGAATACGAAAAGTTAAAGATTGAGTTTGAAAAACAACATACCAAAATCACCGATAAATCATTCTTTATTACCAAAACTATCACTGGCGAGTTTATTATTCGAAAAAAACAGCAAATGATTGATGCTTATGAACATATAAATTATTCAACTACGGTTTATAATGCTGATGGAAAATGCTATACAAAAAAACACAAGTTTATTAGCGATTGGTTATGCGATGATACTATTAGCACAAAACGAGATGTGGGTATGTATCCGCCTTCTTTATCTTGCCCTGACGATATTTATAATATGTGGGTAGATTTTGAAATGGAAAAAATTACTGAATGGGTTGATAAATCCGTTGAGCGTGATGAATTGTTGGGACTGATAAAACTACTTTGTAATCACGATGAGGAAGTGTATAATTATATTTGTAAATGGATAGGGCAAATGATTATGTTTCCACATATCAAAACTACTACTCCTGTCTTTATTAGTGATGAGGGTGCTGGTAAGGGAACTCTTATGAGATTACTTGAGCGTATGCTTGGTAGGAAAAAGATTTATGAGACCGCTGACCCTTTACGTGATGTTTTTGGTAATTTTAATAATATGATGGCGAACTCCTTTCTTGTGAATATGAATGAAATATCGATTGAAGAAACATCAAAAGTTGAAGGTAAAATAAAAGCGTTGATTACTGATGATATGCTTACTATTAATTCAAAAGGTGTAGGTTCTTATACTATTCATTCTTATCATCGGTTTATGTATCAATCTAATAATGAGAATTGTATTAAAACCACAAAAGGCGGTCGTAGGTTGCTTATGGTTCGTGCAAGTGATGAAAAATGTGGAGACAAGGAGTATTTTGGGCATATCTACGATTTACTCAAAGATGATAATGTTATTAAAACTATATATGAATGGTTTAAAAACTTGGAGGGGTTGGAATCATTCCACAAATTACCTTTACCTATTACCGAGTTCCAAGAAGGTATGAATGAATTATCCGTATCTCCTATCGAATACTGGTTAAAAGAATGGGCGGATACGTGTGATACTGATAAAATCTCTACAAATGATATGAATAAATTATTTGTTTTGTGGTATGAGAAAACTTATAATCGTTCTTGTAAAACATCTTCAGTATCTTTCGGTGTTCAACTTGGTAATCTTATTCGAAAAAATAAATGGGCTGGTATTGAAAAGAAGAAGAATAAATCATCGTATCATTATGAGATTGATATTGATGAGTTTAAAAAATCTATAGGTGTGGGTTGCTTGATTGATATATAAGGAAAAGATATATAAGGAAAAGGTGGTAGGTAGGTGGGTGGTATATTCATTTTTCTACTCTTATATATATACTTTCTTTTTTTATTTTTAAAATAAAAAAAAAATAAAAATATTTTTATATGGACTATAAAACCAACCTACCACCTACCACCTACCACCCTACCTACCACCCTTCCTTTATTATACCATTATTATTATATTTTCTTACCATATATCATAACATAATATATAATATTTTATAAATAATAAAAATAAGAGATTAATTATATAAAAAGAAAAGGTGGTAGGTTGAAAATACATAATGGACAATAACACCTTATATATATTATCTCATTTTGAACTTAAAGAAACACAATTGAGAAAATCGAAAAAAAATAAAATATCTACAAAATATATAGATGGCTACCAGCAATTTAGAAGATTTAGACATTTTGAGCGATAAAACGGACGAAGAAAATGAGAGCATACAAGCAGTCAAAGTGAAACCTGATAAGCGAAGAAAAGGACAGCACGAAAGAACGGAAGCACAAAAAAAAGCATTTGAACTTGTGAAAGCAAAACGTGATGCTATTCGTAAGGAAAGAATTGAAAAAAGGGTTGCAGAAGAGACCCAACTGAAGGAAGAATTAAAAAAGAAAGCGGAAGAAAAGGTCTTGAAGAAAGCAGTGGCGATAAAAAAGAAACACATCATCCAAGAAGCGGTATTAGACGAGATAAGTGATGAAGAAGATATACCTATTGAAGTTGTGAAAAAGATACAGCACCGTCAAGCGAAAAAGAAATTACCAGCGAAACCACAGCCAGTGGTAAAACAGCAACTACCACCCCCACCTCCGCCCCTTCCAATGTATCATTTCATTTAGTTATTTAATTTATATCTATCTATATATATATATAAATGGCGAGTTTTCATACAAAAACATTTTTGAAACACGATGATTATATGACCCCAAAATATGCTTGGGAAAATATAAAACAATTTATACCTGATGATATGGTTATATGGGAAGCGTTTTTTGGTGATGGAGAAAGCGGAAAATACTTAACCGAATTAGGGTTTAATGTTATTCATGAAAAAGTGGATTTCTTTGAAAACAATTTAGGTGATATTATTGTGAGTAATCCACCCTTTAGCAAATCAAAAGAAGTGCTAAAAAGATTGAAAGATTTAGATAAACCGTTTATAATGATTATGCCCTCATCAAAAATTAACACATCATATTTTCGTGATTTCTTTGGGGGTGATAAAAAACTACAAATTATCATACCTCGAAAACGAATACATTTTGAAAAATTAATAAATGGAGAAAGACCGAAGGACTGGAAAAACGCTTGTAATTTTGATTGCTTTTACTATTGCTATAAAATTAATTTAAAAAACGACATCACTTGGTTAAAATAGTAATTTCCAATGTATCATTTCATTTAGATTAAATAAAAATACAATATTATTTTCTCTTATAATATTATATAATGAATCTTTTAGAGCAAATACCCATCTTGACCGAAGAAGATTTCGAAGAACGAGAACCACAGATTGAACTGGAAGACATAGCACTTATTCACCCAAGTTTTACACAAGATAACCCACTAACCTATTTTGTTTTTGTTTCAAAAAGACCTGATTTAAGCGAAGAAGAAAAAGAATATTATTTAGCAGTTGCACAAAGATTATTACACAATGAAAACGTAAAGTTCAAACACGCCATAAAAAAAATGAATGATATTCACCCAGCACTTTTGGAGCAACAAAAACAAATAGAAGAAAGAGAAGCAGAACAAACAGAACAAATTGAAAATAAATAATATATTTATATATAGTAGTATTATATATGAGTTCAAACCTAAAATTAGACACAAGATTGATTAATTTATATTCGAAAAATGCTACGTCAATTGATAACTACCCACTAATGAGTAAGACAACTTTTGCCTTTAGTAGTATTTTAAAAGAAGAACCTGATATTGTATATTGTGAGATAGGAGTGCTTAATGCTCAAATACCAGTATCATTTTATGTAATTAACATCTACAATAATATATTGAAATATAAAATAGGGGCAGGTGCTACTGAAACCATAACCATTGCCGAAGGTAATTACACCAGTTCAACACTTATCACAGCATTAAAGGCAGGTTTCAGTGCTAACGGCGAGACAAATATAAATATTACAATATCAAAAGTGAATGGAAAACTTACATTTACAAATACAGTTAATAATTTCACAATTGTAAGTAGTGGTTCAACAATGATGGATGTTTTGGGTTTTATTAGCACACAAGATTACACCAGTGCATCATTGAGTTTGACCCCACCCTTCCCCTTAAATCTTTTGGGAGTGCAGAGAATAAAAATCAATTCAAACTATTTAGCAACAAATACAACCAATTCATTCACAAAAGGAATATCTAATACATTCGCTAGTATTCCAGTGAATGCCCCATCTTTTGGATTGATTAATTATACCAATTTGAATGCTTATTCATTATTAAGAGCCAAAACTATTTCAACAATAGATATTGAGTTGAGAGATGAAAATGATAACGCCATCGATTTTAATGGCGTGGATTGGACTATGACGCTACAATTGAATATTTACCGATTAAATCAATATAGTGATAATCAAATGATTTTAACCCCCATTTTGAGAGAATTACAAAATATTCATACAGGTTTAGCCAATCAACCACAAGGTTCTACAGATTTAGCCAATCAACCACAAGATTCTACAGATTTAGCCAATCAACCACAAGATTCTACAGATTTAGCCAATCAACCACAAGAATCTACAGATTTAGGAATTATGGAACAACCCCAAGAAAATCAACCCCAAGATTTAGGAAATATTGAGCCAACCCCTGAAAATGTCGATGTTCCACTACCTACCGATGATTTAGGAAATGACTTGGATTTTTTAATATATCAAGGAGCATTTCCATAAATGATATTTATAAAAAATAAATATCTTTTTATATTATATAATGTCTGTTGTTCTTCCACGAGAGATAAAATACGCCGACCAACTTCCTGCTTTACCAGCCGAAACAATTAACACTCAAGTTGTTTTAGCCCCAGTCAATGGAGCAACTTTCGCTGATAGTGCTTTAATCCAATTTGACCTACCAGCAAGAGCAGGTTCTTTCATGCAACCAAGTTCGCTTTACTTAAGATTCAAGGCATCAGTAGTAGCATCAGGAACATCTTTAACAATTGCAGGAACACCAGCAACCTCATTCTTCCAAAAATTGGAAACCATCTTTGGTTCTCAAATCGTCGAATCAGTCCAAGATTGGGGTGTTGTTCAAAATATGCTTTTTAACTTACAATTAGACACTGCTCAAAAAGTAGGTTCAGTTGGTTTAGGATATTTAGATAACTCCACTACTCCAACTTTTGCTAACGTTCAAGGCAGAAACTACGGAACTACCGTCAGTGCAACCACTTACACTGCTTACTTTGCTGTTCCTCTTAACTGCATCTTATCCAGTTGTGAGCATCTTGTTCCATTAGGATTAATGCCTAACTGCAGAATACAATTGACCACCGACAGCATCAGTTCGATTTTCCCAACCAGTGCTACATCATTTTCGCTTTCAAACGTTGAATTAGTTTATGATAGCATCGATATGGGTGCTGGTGTTGAAGCAATGGTTCGTTCAATGGGCGAAAAACTTTATATTAAATCCCAATCCTTCACCAACTCCTCCAATACTCTTGCTTCCTCAACCACAGGAACAGTTGAATTGGTTTATAACCAACGCTTAAGTAGTATCAAATCACTTTTCGCCTTATTTCAAGGAACGAGTGCTAACTCTGTGAATAAGAAATACGATGCTTATGACCCAACCTCAAACAGTGGTTCATTACAGTTCTTAATTGCAGGAACTCAATTTCCGTCGAGAGAATTGTCCTGTATCAACAATAAAAGTGGTTTTTGGTGCGAACTTCGTCAAGCCATCTATGGTTCAATCCACGAAGCGAATGCCTCAATGGGTATCTCGCCTCTAACTTGGAACAGAGTAGGTAATGATGCAACCACAGTAGCATTACCAGCCCAGTTCTACGTAGGTGTTAATACTGAACGTCTTTCAACTAATGGGGCAATTTTAACTGGTGTCTCCACCAACTCCTCATCGATTTCTCTTCGTATCAACACATCCACAGCAACAGCACAAACCCACAACGTAGCGGTCATCTGTATGTATGACGCCATTATCGAAATCGATACAGTCAATAGAAATGCCTCTGTGAAACAATAAGTAAATAAAAATATTTAGCAAAAATAATCTAGTGTTATATTAGTATAATGATTAATATAAAACATAACGAAAAACCGAACTTACCAGTATGTGTAATGAACTGTGATGGTGGCTTACACGATAAACTGGATAAATACGACCTTACCAAGTTCTTAAATAATCATTCCACCAATTTATTAATTGGAAAAAGTGGTTCAGGTAAAACTTCTCTCTTGTATTCATTTTTTAAATCACCCAAATTGTTTCGTAAAGTGTATCATACCGTTTATTTATTTCAACCAAAAGCATCACGTGAATCGATGAATGATAAGATTTTTGAAACATTACCTGAAGACCAAAAATACGACGAATTAACTGCCGAGAACCTTTATGATGTGATGGATAAAATAAAGAATGAAGACAAAGAGTTTAACAATGCAATTTTAATAGATGATATGACGGCATACCTCAAGGATAATGATAATTTAAAAGTGTTAAAGGAGTTGATATTTAATAGACGACATATGAGAACAAGTATATGGTTTTTAACACAAACATATATTTCAGTGCCTAAAGAAATAAGGAAACTATTTAGCAATATTTTTGTATTTAGGGTAAGCAAAACGGAACTCTCCACAATATTTGATGAGTTGGTAGAACAAAAGAAAGAGTATATAACGGAGATAAGCAAGATTGTTTATGATAAGCCCCATCAGTATTTGTTTATCAATACAGATAGTCAAAGGTTATTTAAGGGTTTTGACGAATTACTAATTGAAGACAAATAATAATTTCTTATGTTAGTGTATATATGGCTCAACGATTTTTCAAAGGTCTAGGCAAGGATATTAACAAGGCGATTGTAAAACCTAGTGCGAAACTCTTTAAGAAAAGCACAGGCGAAACAAAAAAACTATTCACCAAGAAAGGTGAGATAGGCAAACTTTTTGGAAAAGGTAGTCCAGCATCGAAATTGTTGGGCGACATTTCAAGAGGTTTAGAAGAAGGTGCAGATGTTGCCGATATGGTAAATAAATACGGCAATCAAGTTTTATCAAACCCAGCAGTAAAAGCATTCGTTGCTACTCAACCTGAATTACAACCATTTTATGCTGGTGCTGTAGCACTTAATAAAGGTGTTGGAATAGCAGGTAAGGCAGGACACCAGTTAAGTGGTTTAACAAAACAGAAGAATTATAGGGGTGATGCTGGTCAGGTGGCTGGTCAAATCTTGGAAAGAAGCAAAGGTTTAGCACAAACTGGAATGGAAGGGCGTAATTTATATAATGCTCAATTCGCCTAATCTTTTTCTTGCTATAATATATAATGTCTTTTAGTGTCTTTTTAAACTCCGTAAATGGTTCAGGTGCTACAAGTGCCTCGACATATCAAATTAACTGGGACAACATAAATACAAACGGCTATCAAGGTAAATATAAGTTATGGTTTAACTTTCAAACGGTTGGGACAGGTTTAACCACAACCGCCTCTACAATTCCTTATATCACTACCAATATAGGTGCTACACAAGATTTTTTTACTGCTAATGGTAATAACGGAACTGCGAATAATAGAGTATTAGGTTATGTTTTCCCAGCGTGGGCACACGGTGCAAACCATACTTTATCTTCGACTCATAACGATAATGCACCAGTTATTTTGGAAAGCAAACCAAGCAACAACCAATTCACCGTCAATTTGTATAACATCAGTGGAACAGCATTCACGGATATAGATGCAGTGGAATATTATTTAACATTGTATTTTGAGAAATACGAATAAAAATATATCATTAGTATATGGATAATAATTATACTACTGATATTGAAAGTTATTTAGAGAATGTTCGCCTTAATTGTGTCCTGCTACAAAAGATACACAAGAAGCGATATTTTGCGTTAAAATCATATTTAAAGTTTTTTAAAATACCGAACATCATAATCTCGTCGTCAAACTCAGTTCTCTCGGTCGGTATGACTCAATATTGGGAACAGTCATTTATCAGTGGTATTACTTGTTTGCTTTCTCTCATATCGGCGATAATAACAAGTATCGAATTGTATTTGGGCATTGAGAACAATATGGTGAAAGAAGAACAAATATCTCGTTCGTATTATTTACTGGGGACAGATATTTTCAAAACATTATCATTAGAGAGAAAAAATCGAAAGATAGATGCAAACGATTATTTGAATGAGATTTTTAGCGAATACAATAAACTTATCGAGCGGTCATCTTTTGTAAAGGGGGCAGTAGAAGATAAACTAATGCCCTTACCAAATGAGTTATTAAACTCCACCAGTAGTTCAACAATTGGATTAGAGATAGGAATGTAGTTATCTATATATGATTATAAGGAGAATTAACTAAAAAATAAGATGAAAAATGAGATTATGGATAAAATTATATATAATCTCAATATATAGAGCAATTAAAATATTTTAATATAGATGTAGAATGAGATTATAGATAATTTTATATATAATCTCGTTTTTAAGATGAATATTTAGATTATTATCCTTATAATTATATATAGATAACCGCTAATAAATTAAGAATGATAAACTGTTCTATCAAAATCAACACAGTTCTCTCTACCCTTTGTAAAAACGATTATACAAGACATTCCAAACCATTTAAAAACTTTCAACATTTTCATTTTCGTTAAGTAATAACCTTTTTTATTCATATATTCTATTCGTCTTGCTGTTAAGTTATGGATTCCTATTAAATATGAGATTGTGTGTGGATTTAAGGAAACAGATTTTTCTAAAACTTTATCTATTAAACTATAAGGTGGGTTGCTACATATCACATCGATATTTTTATCATATTCAAAAAAATCTTTTGCTAAAGTTATTTCGGTATAATCAAAAGTATTCTTTTTAAAATATTCACTAAACAGGTTATAATAGTTTCCAGTTCCAAAGAAAGGGTCAAATATAATATCATCGTCTTTTACATATTGCTTTACATATTCTAAATGTGTTCTAACTAAAGGTAAGGGAGTATAAAAAACATCTTGTGGGTGTTCTCTATTTTGTATTTTTTTCGCTGTTTTATCCATATATATAATTAATATATATTTTTATTTTTTATTTAATTCTTAATGTATTCTAAATGTTCCTTGAGAGAATGCCCCATTGCTGTTGCTTCTTCTTGTAAGTTCTCCAACGAAGGCATATTTTTATATTTCTCCGTAATGAAGGAATGTCTCAAAATATTAATCGATGCTTTCTTACCAAATACCCCATTCAATCTTTGGGTCATTTTTGTAGGACTTAATTTTCCGCCCTTGCTATCAACCAACAAATATTTATTTTCAGGATACACTCTCTCTAAAAGTTTTATCCAATCACTTAAAATCTTTTTCAATGCTGGTGGTATGACTACTTCTTGGTCATTTAAAAACTTTTGTGTCTTATACACATTGAAATAAAACTTGTAGTTCTTTTTACCCCTTTCCAAATAATTATCCTTCTCCTTGTCTTCGTCTTTATAAACCATCTCCGTCCAATCGAGAGAACGGCGGATTGGAATATGCTTACCACTTACCAAAGAGAGAATTACATAGGACTGGATTTTTTGTATATCTTGTGATGTTGGATTTTTTAATTTCATCAATCGTTTTGCTTCCTTTTCCAAATTAGAATAGATTTCGGTTAGTTCATCTTGATTTACCCAGTTCTCTTCTTCTTTTGGTGTGCGTTTTTGTAATTTTTTTTGAGCATTGAACTCTTGTCCATCCTTATTCATTAAATCCTTATATTCATCACAATTTGGACACAAAACCACTAATGCACTTAAATATGTTTTTCTTTTCGAACCTTCCATATTTTTCAAAAATGCTATGAACTTTTTATGTTCGTTGAACTTTCCTAAATCTAAATCTTTATCAACGAATACTTTTTTATATAAATTGGAGAGAATTGAGTTGTAAGTTTTTAAAGAACTTTCGCTTAAGTTCGGTCTGTTTTCTTTTAATGTTTCTAAAATAGAAGGCATTATATATTAATTAAAGATAATAATTTCGAAAATTAATCTACTTATCTTCTATCAGTAATATAAAAATTGTATGCTGTTTTCATATCTCCATATTTTTCTAAATATCTTAAAAATATTGGTGTAGGTTCGCCCATTTCATCTAATATTCCTTGATTCATTAATTTTTTATGATTTGTTCCACGTAATTTAATTAAACTGCCTGTTTTGGGGTTTCTTATTTTTGTAGCAGATTCAATTTGCTCACCACCTATTCCTTCGAATAAACGTTCTCCACCACCTATTAATCCTTCGAATAAACGTTGTTCTTCCTCCTCTATACCATTCACTACTTCTGCATTATCATCTAACTGGTTTGTGAGTGTTGGAATTACATCGATTTCTGTTTGTGTTGCTATTGGTTCAGGTTGGGGACGGACAAAATC
>Ga0181343_1000556_pt1 | contig 16222 bp, 18 predicted proteins | sample Su13VDMLBSD_FD_130110 | JGI IMG/M metagenome (GOLD analysis project Ga0181343, IMG submission 130110) | Freshwater viral communities from Lake Michigan, USA - Su13.VD.MLB.S.D | ecosystem: Environmental > Aquatic > Freshwater > Lake | place: USA: Michigan | collected 2013-07-15 | reverse complement strand
ACGAGACCGATGTTTGGGGGAAGATAGATGTTGATCGCATCCGTCTTCTGGCCTTCCACCGCATCGAACGTCCCGCGCGGGAACGAGTAGAGCACCGGGATCTCGGGATTGATCGGAGGATCGGAAAGATCGTTCAGGTTGAACGTCGTCGGATATCCAAGAGCAGCCGATGCATTCGTCGTCACAGCCTGCGCGTCGTAGGCGCCCGGAGTGACTCTGACGATGAGCGCCGAACCGTACGCATCCGGCTGCGGTGCCGGTGAGAACTTGAACGATGAGAACCCGTTCCCATTGTTGATTCTGATGTCGCTCAGGATGTTCTTGAGCAGCAGGCTCGTGTCCAGAAGCGATGAGCTTCCCGACGCGGTTGGATTCGTCTCTGTCGCTCCGCTCGCGAACGTCTGCGACGAAGTGCCCTTCGCGGCGACCTCGAAGGTCACCGAGTTCTCCGAGAGCATGTTGTTCTCGCTGACACGGACCTTGACGATGAGGTCGTTCGCGTAGTCGATCCTGTTCTGCGACAGGCGGATGCAGAGCGTCAGCAGCTCTCCGATCGTCACCCTTCGGTCTCCCTTGACCGAGGCGATGAAGTGCTTGATTCCGATCACCGAGTTGTCCTCGAGGGACCGCTCGAATGTGAACGAGCAGTCTCCGACGCGGGCCGGCGCGGGAAGACCGCGGACAAACTCCTGGTCGACGATGTCGAACAGGAGCCGTGTGCGGGATTCGTCTACAGCGTACTCCTGCCGCATCCTGCGGAACCCGCGGTAGAGATTCCCGCTCACGAACCTACGGTAGTAGTCGGGGAAGTCGCCTCCGGTCTGATGCGACGTGACGAAGTCGACGACCACGTCGGAACGTCCGCTGTCTCCAGCCGGATACAGGTTGTTCTTGGAGGCCGTGTTCGGAGAACCGAACCTGTCAGTCGGAGGCGGTGCGAGCAGCGCGTTGCCCGCGGAGTATGTCGGAGCCGAGATCATCTGAAGCGACCCGGTCTTCCGAATCGTCGTGAGGCCGACCTCGTCGATCGAGAACGTGGCGTTGCAGAAGAACGACTTGATCCGGTTCAGGGAGCTCGGAGACTTCGACCACTCGACGGTGAAGTTCACGACGAGCACGTTTGCGCCGGTGATCTGGTTGACCGACGCCTTGAAGAACGGGCCGTTCGCCTCGTCTAGGTCGTTCGCGAACATCGACGCGCTGTTCACGACATCGAACACGGCGCCGTCGGGGTCGACGATCCTGATGAGAAGCGGCTTCCTCGGGGTATTGAGCTTCTCCCTGAGATTGGCGATCGCGTTCGAGTTCGAGTTCGACTCGCCGGACATGCCGAGCACGAGCGCCTCGCCCGTGATGCTGTGAAACAGCGGGCTCGAGGATGGAGTCTGCGCGTTGCTCTGGTTGTCGATGCGGTACTCGGTGATCCTGACCTGGTTGAGTACGATGCCGTTGTATGTGACTCTGGTCTCGCTCATCAGGGCCTCCACCAGTTGTCTGCGTTTCCGCCGCGCGGGTATGCGCGGTTGAGATCAAACCTGCCCGCCGTCATCGATCGTAGGTCATCGACGAACATGCCGTTCGAGGTCCGCAGGTTCGCCATGAGCTGCGACATGACGGCCGCCTCGATCTGCTTGTTGAGGGTATCGCCAAGAGGCCCGGCGATCGACAGCGCGCGTCCAAGGGCGAGCATGAGCCCCTGGCCCATGGATGTCATGTTGCCCTCGACCAGCCCCCCGTAGAACAGGGCGTTCATCAGCATGGTCTTCTGGTAGAACGACCCGACGCTGCCGGCGATTCGGGTCCCGAGCTTCCGCAGCGGGACCATGGCACCGGCCGTAGCCATCTCGAAGCTCGACATCTGGCCGAGCGCGGCGCGGACGCCGGGATCCCTGGCGACCGCGATGTCGGACTGGAGCCGGGCGATCGAGAGCCGAGCCTCCATGCCGGCGATGACCGGGTCGACCAACGACAGCTGCTTTCGGGATGCCTTGGCGAACTCGGTGACCTGGGCGGCCTTGTTGTAGATGCCCTTGACGAAGTTCAGGACCATGGTGCCGACGGAGAGCACTCGCCCGAGGGTCGTCACGATCCGCATGACGTTGTTGAACCCGTTCATGAACATCTGCAACGGGTTGGCCGCAGGACCGGGCGCCGCGGCCGGAGGAGCCTGCGGAGGCCGGGCGACGTTGCGGAGGCCGGCGTGGTACGCCGCGGTCCCAGGAAGCCCGGACGGCGATGCATTGCCGGCGAGAATAGCCTGCTCGTCGTCGGTGAACGTGAGAGGCTGCCCCGCATCGCGCTGCTGGCGGAGGATCCGCAGGCGGTTCGACATCTCGCCCGTCATGCGGTTCCGGGCGGCCCGGAGGTTCGCAGACTGGCCCATGCGGGTCGCGCGCATGGCGTTGCGCTGCTCCTCGCGCTCGCGGCGGTAGATCTCGCGGGCCGCCTCGGCGGTCATGCGCCCCTGCTGCGATTCTCCGAAGATCTCGAGCTTCCGGAGCGAGAGCGCCTCGCGCATCTCCTGCCGGCTCATCGACGCACGCTCCGAGAGATCGTGATATCGCTCGAGCAGGCGCCGGTGCGGGTCGGATGCGATGTCGCGGATTCCGAGACCCGCGGTTCGCGTCATCCTGTTCCTGTACTCGAGGATGCTCGCGGAGAAGGTCGATGCAGGCCGCCCACCGCCGCCTGGACGACCTCCTCCGCCACCACCGCCGCCGCCTCCACCACCACCTCCACCGCCAGCTCCACCCACGCGGGAAATCCCAGCGGAGATGCGGCGAAGGGTTTCCAGGATCGCACGGACGTTGCCATTGATGGCACCGACGTTGGTCTGGATGTGGCGAAGCGTCTCGAGCACCGACGCCATCGTGGCGTCAGCGGATCCACCACCACGCGCCGGATCACCTCCGCCGTCGTCGGGGAACTGGATCATGATCGTGCTGGTGGGAATGCTGCTCATCAGTCGACCTCGATCGAGTAGGCAAGGCTAAGTGCCGTCGTAGGATACGCTCGCCGGTAGAGCTGGTAGGTGACTCCGGATTCCACGAGCGGGCCGACTCCAGGACCGCTCGGAGGAAGGAACCCCGTCCGGTAGAACGGCTCGACGCCGGCGGGCGTGCTCAGGGTCACGCCGAGATCGTGAATCGACTGCGGGAACGCGAACCACAGGTATTGGGACGTGGTCACCAGACGGGTTGCCGTCGCGTCGTACCTGATCGAGTTCGCGAAGTCGAACTCATTCGTGAGCGCGGCCCACGTCGGCTTCGTCGCTGAGAACCCGTAGCGGAACTTGCCGGCCACGGGCCACGGAAGGGCGTACGAGCAGACGTAGATGTCGGTCGACGACAGGTACACGCTCGCCCGCGGCTCCTGACGCACCGGGCCGCTCGACACGAACCTGATGGCGACCGTGAGGAGGCCATCGAGGGTCTGCTGTATGAGAGCGCTGCGCACATCGGCCTGCCGGTTCAGGACGCCATGGTCGAGCCCGGCGATCTGACGGCTCTGCTTGATGTCGTTGTCGGACGCCGTCCTGACGAACGTGGTGACGGCGAACTTCTCGGTGATGAAGCCGAGACCGGACTTGTTGAACTCGTTGGTCGATCCTCCCGCGATGGGGGTGATCTGCAACGCGAAGTCCATGGCCTCGGTGAACTGGGGCTCGCTGGTCAGGTAGACGCGGCTGTACGGAAGATTGAGCGAATCGACGAGACGCCGTCGGATCTCCCGGTAGACCGTGTCCTGTGTCGCGTACATCATCGCCTACCTGCCTTCTGCTTCATCGCCTCGATCTTCATCTTCGCGATGTCCTTCGGAGGGGCACCGCAATCCTTCATGAGATCGGCATTCGCGTCGGCGGACAGGCATGCAGCGATCCCGCGTGCGAACATGGCGCTCTGCAAGGCCATGGCGGTTCGGACGTTCTGGAATAGACCCAAAGCCTCCTCCTCATCCTTGCACGCGCTTGGCGGGAATCCGTAGGCAGCGGCGAACAACGCCGCCGCCTTTAGGCGTTTCCCGCCTTGTTCATCACCTTCGCGATCCGCACCGAGATCGCCCAGAGTTCGTGATCGTTCAGCTCGGCGACGGGGCCAGTGATGGACTCGCGCATCGCCTCGACGATGACCTCGCGCGGAGGGTTCTCGTCGCCCTTCGAGCGCTCGAGCAGGATGCTGGTGTAGACCAGCGAGTCGATGCGGAACTCCTTGTCACCCTTGACGAAGGTGATGTTCCACTCGTCCGTACCAAGATCGATTCTCTGTGCTGCCATTCGTGTCTCTCCTTTGTGATTAGCTCGGCGAAGCGACCTCGGTGGTCGTCGCGAAGATGTTGGCCGTGGTCGGAACGCTCGTGAAGGACAGGGCGATCCGCTTCAGCGTGTTGCCGAAGTCGATGTACTCCGGACCCGCGGACAGCATGACCGAGGGGAAGGTGTAGATCGTCTCGCCAGCGGTCGTCGGAGTGATCTTCAGACCGATCAGGCGAGCGCCTGCGGTGACCGTGGCGCCACCGACCGTCGCGTAGCTGCCCTCGTTGGCAGCGGTCGGAGAACTTGCATCGCCGAGACGGACCTTCTTGAGCAGGGTCAGGAGCTGGCTCTGGTTCCAGGAGACCAGCGTCATGTCGATCGATGCGGTGGAGCCCGCGGTGACCGACTCGGCGATCATGTCGCCAAGATCGTTTCGCGTGAACGTGCGGTAGTGATCCCGCACGGTGATGCGCACGAGATCCTCGTTGTCGGTCTTGCCGAGCTCCGTGAAGGTCACGGGAGCCGTGCCACCGGACCAGGCTCCCCAGCTGATCGTCACGGGTCCTGCTACATGGAAGTCGGTTGCTGCTGCCGGCATGTCATGCTCCTGCGATCCGTCGGACCGCTTCGTTGGCTAGGTTTTCGATGCGATAGTCTGGAACCGCGTTCCACGGCCTGGGAGGTGCATTCGTGATCCGACGGACCACATAGTCCTCGCCCCGGATCAGGTCGGCGAAGTTCCTCATTCTACGGATCTCCCTGGTTCTTCCAAGGTAAACCCGTCCAAAGTTTCCGCCACGAGCCTGCCTGAGGCCGTGCTCGGCTGCGTAGAAGACGACCTCGACCTCGAGGCCGCCACCGCGCATCGGCGAGGCGTTCACCTCACCGACCCGGATCGACCTGTGCAGTGCGCCGGTGTCGAGCAGCGGGGGGTCGTCGTTGGTTCGGTCGGCCACGAAGGGCAGACGGTGCCGATCCCATGCGCCAAGGGGCACGAGCTCGACTTCCTGCCCATTCTCCGAGCCAGTGCTGCGCTCGAGATTCCGCTGCAACTCGACCACCATGCCATTCGCGATGGCATTGACGATCTGCTGCGCGATGGCTCGGCGCCGTGGGCTCACGAGGCTGTGTACTTCCTGCGGGGGAAGAATTCGCTGTCCGCCACCATGCCGAGGTTCCCTCGCTGAACCTGGGTGATGATCGATAGCGCCGGCTTGCCGGCATCGATGTTCTCGGAGAGCGGGAACACCCGCGCTCCGTCGCGCAGATCGAGGAGCATGGCGTTCGCCTTCTCCATTCGGTCGCGGACCGCATCTCCGAACGGACCGCCACGGCGAGCCATCAGGATGCCGAGCGCGATGTCGCAGACGACGCCGATCAGGCTCCAGTTGGTCGCAGCCTGGAGGGAGTCGAGATCCGACAGCGTGTAGACGCCGCCGCGGAGGGCGAACGTCTGCACGTCGTGCGAGGCTCGCAGCAGGGCGGCCTCGATGATCTTGTTTCCAGAGTCGACGACGCCGTCCGCCTCCGCGTCGATGCCAAGCTCGGCGAGCAATCGCTCATCGACGGAGTAGATGAACTGCGTGACTGTGGCGTATGGAACAGCCATGAGTACTCCGAAAGGGGGGAGCATGGAGTTTCATCCACGCTCCCCCCCACGAAAAGAGAGAGATCATGCCGATCAGGCGCCGATGTTGCTGACCAGGATGCCGGCGAGCGGAGCGGTGAGCTCGAACGTGTGGTTGTCCACGATGCTGCCGACGGTCCGGCGGTTGCGCGGATCGTCGATGGTCTCGACCGTCATGTCCTCGTAGACGAAGTTGGTGAGGGTCGCGAAGTTGGACCCACCCTCGACGCCGACGAGCCCCTGGGGACGCGACACGAAGACGACCGTGTCGAGCGGAAGGATGTACTCGGCGGAACGAGTCGCACCCTTCGCGGTGGTGACCTTGACGGCGTCCTCGATGACGATGTCACCGATGCCGAAGAGCTGGGGAGCGAGGCCGTACCGGGAGAAGTTGCCTTCGCCCTTGAGCAGGTCGACGCCCTGCGTGTACTTGATCATCTCCCGGAGCTGCGCGGTCTGCGACAGCTTGAAGGCGGTCTTCGGGGACATGACGGCGACGATGTCCTGCATCTGGATCGCGCCGCCAGTGTTGATCATCATCTTCTCGACCGCGGTCTGGAAGAGATTCTGAACGCCGGTCGCAGTGGCGCTGTCGCTGGTGTAGACGCCGCTTGCGGTGGTCACGCCGGCAAGCGCGTCGTAGTCAGTGAACACCGTGCCGGTGGGCCAGTTTCCGGCCGTGGTCAGCGTGGTGAGCGCCCGCTGGGTGCGGAGCGTCATCAGCTGGGTGGCGCGGCTGCGAGCGTGCTGGGCCACGATGTCCCATGCGGCGACCTTGGCGGTCTCGTAGGGGATGTGGAAGCCCTTCTCGAAGCGCTTGGTCGTGAACGGCAGGAACTCGAAGTCGTTGTTCACGCCGGTCGGGCGATCCTCGCCGTACGCCCAGCGGAAGTCGTTCTCACTGACCACGCGGACGGCCTCGTCCGAGTTGATCTTGAGGAAGTAGCCGCTGGTGGTGGTGACGGGGACGAGCTTGCTGTAGCGGTTCAGCGGGAACGACTTGATGTTCCGCGTGAACTCGGTCTGGATGAGGCCGGTTGCCTCGCTGAAGGTGGGAACGAACGTGTTCAGTCCGCCACCGATTGAAACTTCTGCCATGGTTGGTTACCTCGTTGGTTGGTGTGCGGATCAGGTTGCGACGACGGCGGCGCCGAGGCGCATCGCGCGAATGATGAGGCCGTCGGCCGCAGCGGGCTCGAGGGCGACGTACCAGGCGCGGGTTGCCGCGAAGGTGGTGGTTGCAGCGGCTCCCTTGACGAAGGCGCCGGAGGTCGTCGCCATCAGGAGATCTCCAGCTGCGATGTTCGTGCTGTTGCCGTTGGCGGTGACCAGGACAATGTCTCCGTTCTGGAGATTGATGGAATCGCCGGTTTCAGCGTTGTTGACGCTGTCGAACTTGCGGGTCGAACCGTCGGTCACGCCGACGATGATGTCGGTGTTTGCAGCGGCGACGACGCCAGTGTTGCGCGCGCTGACCTTGACCGCGCGGTAGGGCAGGATGGTTCCACCTGCCACGAGTGAGGGAGTGTCGGAGAAAGAACTCATGGTCCTTGCCTTTCTTGATCAGGCGCCGCTCTTCGCGCGCGCCATGAGGGTCTTGAACTTCTCAGCATCGCCGGCGGCCTCGGCCACGAGCTTTGCAACGGTGTCACGATCGACAGTGCCAGTGGACTCGGGCTTGACGCCGGAGCGGGGAGCGGCGGCGACACGGACGTTGACCGGGTCGCGGCGGAAGTTCTCGCGCCAGAACGCCAGCTTGCGCTGGGGATTCGAGCTGGAGACGAGCTCCTCGATCATCTCGTCGCGGCAGCAGTCGACGGCGAAGCCCTCGGCCTGCATGGCGTCGAGATCACGGGAGAAGCGCTCCTTCGCGAGCTCGTTCTCGAGAGCCACGATGCGGCGCTCGAACTTCTCCTTCATGCGGGCGAACTCGGTCTTGGAGCCGGACTTGCCGTGCTTCGAGCCGAGGTTCGTGTCCTTCATGTTCTTCTTCTTGTCCTCGTCGCCGTCGTCGGCGTCCTCGGACTCGTCCTCGTCCTCATCTTCCTCGTCGCCCTTGTGGGAGTCGATGTCGATGTGGGTCTGGTTGTACATCTTGCGGTTCTCTTCCTTGAGGCGCGCGATCTCGGCGTCCTTCTCGGCGATGAGCTTGGACATCTCGTCCTTCTCATCCTTCTTCTCATCGTTGGCTGCATCAGCCATGTTCTGCTCCTTCTTTGCGGCGGCGCCGGGTACGAACACGTTGCCCACTCCAGGCGCCGCCTCGAAGCAGGAGGAGCATTCCATTGCGAAAACGATCTTCTGCCCGCTCTTCGAGAAGCGGGTGTCCGGGAGCGGACGACGCGGGGTGTCGCGCCCGAGGAGCGCGATCTCGCTCATGTGATCGTCCTGCCAGATCTCCGCGCTGCGGCGCGGGAACCGGTTGCTCGCGACGTACATGGCGAAGTCCTCGCGCGACATCTCGACATCGCCGACGACGAACGGCACGCCGTTGCGGTCCTCGAGCTGCACGTCGAGCACGGCTCCGACAGCTTCCTTCGGCTCGCTGTGGTCCTCCTGCGAATGGAGGACGACGAGACGCGGGTGCTGCTTGCGCGAGATGAACTGGCGCGTGCGGTCGACGATGCGGCCGACCTTGCGGCGGTCGAACTTCTTGATCTCCTCATCGGTGCCATCGTCGATGGACGGGTCGTAGCCCGAGAACAACTCCAGTCGCTTGATAACGACCTTGTCGTCCTGCTCGATGATGTCGTGAGATCCGCTCATAACTGCATATGACGCACTATAAACAGTGACGAATCAAGCACTTTGCGCCAAAACGCTTATAAAAAGCGGACGCTTCGCGAAATACCGGCACTTTTATCTAACTGTCAGCGAAACCTGGGGTCTGGATACTGACCGCGGTCGATGTATCCCTGGCGTTCGCCGTTGTAGTTTCGCAGGCCGGCGTAGTCGATCGCGCCGGTCGCGTCGACGATCCCGAGCTCCCGCGCCCTGCGCATGGACACCGGGAACAGGCTCGCGCGGCAGTTCCGCCCGCACGGAGGCACGCACCCCTGCCGGATGATCTCCGACATGGTGTTGATGTATCCGGACACCTGCCAGTGGAATCCGTCGTGCGGGAAGTCGCCGCTCGGATTCCCTCTGGTGCGCCGATCCATCAGCTCCCTGATCTCCCAGAGCGGGAACTGCGGAGCGAATCCGCCATCGATCCCGACATCTGTAGCGGATTCGCTCCGGATCCTCGTGAGGCCCGCCTCGGCGATGCCGAGATTGAGCGCCCTGCGCGACTCGTCGAGCGCGGGGAGCACGGACCGGCGCGGGATCGTCCGCACGAGCGCCATGGCGTCGGCATCGCGCGAGAGGATCGTGTGCGCGGTGCGTGCCGTCGCGATCGGAACGTCGAACCTCGCGGCCCTCCTCGAGATCGCCGCGGGCACGCCGCGAGCGATCGGACGGAGGTTGTCGTCGTCCTCGTCGAAGAACAGCAGGAAGATCATCGCGACCATCTCGTCGCCGTGCCTGTACGCGACGGCGCGCTCGATGGGCTCGACCTGGGCGGCCGCGCGCATGGTCATGATCCTCGCGCGCTCATGGAGCACCGCCATGTCGGCGAGGGGCTCGCCCTCGCCCATGTACATGAGGCGACCGCGCGAGTACGAGGAGACGAGGGCGTCACCGACCTCGGTCGCCATCGCCTCCCAGCGGCGGCGTGAAAGACCTCGCTTCCACGCCGCCGCCATCTCCCGTTCCGATGCGGCCATCTGCCTCATTCTTCGCCCTTCTCGGCGTCGAGCCGGGCGACGATGCGGCGAGCCCACGTCCAGCCGGCGTCACCGCCCCAGCCGTTCCACGCCTGCCAGCCCTTGCCCTGATCGGCCCAGGTCTCGCCCTTCTTGTCCGACTGGTGCCGGTCGAAGTAGCGGGCCATCCGCCGCACGGTCTCCTCGGACAGGCGGGTCCGGTTCGACAGGTCGCGCGCCCGCGCGAGACCGACCGCGGTCATGCCGCGCTCGCTCTCCGGCTTCGACTCGCGCACCTCGAGGGCTCGCCGAGCGTTCGATGCGACCTTCGCCGGCGGGACGAATCCCTCGTCGTCGAACGTCTCCTTCTCGCCGACCTTCTCGTCGCGCTCGAACAGCGCGGAGTCCTGGCGCTTGACCTCCTGCCCGTCGCGGATGCCCTCGCGCACGGCGATCTGCACGGCCTGCTCCACGCTGAGACCCTGGCGGACGAGCTCGCCGGAACGGTCGCGCTGCGCCTTCGAGTCGAGGGCGTGCGGCGGGCGCTTGCTGTTCTGCGACTTGGTGACCATGTCGTAGGCGATCGCCCACGCCTGATCCTCGGAGTAGCCCTCGTCGAGCAGCACGCGGTGCTTGGCGACGATGAGGTCGCCGAGCTCCTTCGAGTTCTTCGACTTGGACGGAGGCTTGCGGGTCTCCGGGTAGTCGTGCTTGCCCGCGGCGCATCCGTTGCCGTCGGTGAAGCCGCCGAAGCCGTTGCCGCAGTTGCCCTTCGGCTTGCCGCGGCGCCGCCGGCGGATCGCCTCGCGACGGAGCTCCTTGTCGGACATCTTCGAGAACACCGAGCGGGTGTTGAGCATCGGCTCGCCCTCGTTGTCCTCCTCGATCGGGTCGTCGCCGATCTCCGCGAGGACATCGCGGGTCTTTCCGGTGAGCACGGGCTCGTCGACCTCGGGGATCGCGAGTCCGAGCATCTTGCGGGTCTCGGCCTCGCTGACGGTGCCGCCGAGCTCGTTGACGAAGATGCGGATCGCCTCGAGCTTCTTCTCCATCTCCGGGCTCTCGACGGAGAACTCGAAGCGCGGGTACTCGTCCTGCGGACCGAAGTTCATGTCGACGATCTCGCGGACAACCTGCTCGGTGATCGTCTCGGCCAGGCCGTCGGCGACGAACTTCATCTGCCGGGTGAACGTCTTCGAGTGCTCCTTGCCGACGCTCGAGCCGAGTCCGGTCGAGACCGCCTCGCTCGTGGCGCTCTGCCCGACGATGAGCTCCTTGATGTTCTTCGCGAGCCACTCGGTCAGGTCGGCGAACACCTGCGCGCGCGCCGCGCCGGGCTCCTTGATCTCGATCTCGTAGTCCTTCTGTCCCGGAGTGGTGCGCGGGACAACGGCCGACACGTCGCCGACGAGGTTGCGGAGGATGTTCTCCATCTCCTCCTTGCCGCCCTTCTGCGCCATCGGGTAGTAGCCGACGCGGATGCCCTGCGCGTAGCGCTCGGCGTAGGTCGCCCAGTTCTGGAGCACGGCCTGCTTCAGGTTCCAGTACCACCAGACGGTGTCGCGGACGCCCTTGCCGATGTACGAGTACGCGGTCTCGTACGGGTCGTCGAAGTCGGGGCCCTGCACCATGTAGCGGTGCCAGCAGACCGCGCGGCGCTCGACCGGGGTCAGGACGTGCACGCGGCTGTCGAAGCCCTGCTGCGTCTCGCCGCCGGTGCCGCCGGTGTCGGCGTAGTAGCGGGGTCCGACGCGGATCGCGGGCCGGCCGTCGATGTCGACCGTGAGCGTGTCGGGGTGGAACGGGAGCCAGTCGATGGGCGTGATGAGCCCGTTCGGCCGGCGCTCGTAGATCAGGTTCACCGCGCTCGAGCCGTACCAGACGGCGTCGAGGAGGTGGCGGATCAGGTCGGCGAACCGCGGGATGCGGGCGATGATCTCCGCGGTGCGGGACGCGATCTCCTCCTGCCGGTCGTCGCGGGCGTCGAAGGGCTTGATCTGCCACTCGATGCCGGCGATCGACACCTGGAGCTGCGTCAGCGGCCCCATGCAGTCGGGGTCGTTGCGCATCTGCTTCATCAGCACCCTGTCCTTGCGGTACGCAAGAGACGGGTTCCGGAGCATCCGCGCGACCGACGCGAAGTAGGTGCGCTGCATCTCGATCGGCAGCGCGATCGGCCGCATCATCCGCTCGGGCAGGTCCTTATCGCTGACCTGGCCTTCGTTCGTGAGTTCATCCATAGAGCCTCCAGAGCTTTCCACGTCCACTGTTCGTCAACTCCGGCTTCGCGGCAAGCCCGTAGCCCGCCCGCATCGCCGCCTCCATCAAGTCGACGACCGCGTCGACCGTGTCGTCGTGATCCCCTGCGGGGAACGTCGTCATCTCCTCGTATAGACTCGCGTGCTCGCGGCAGACCGTGCCGCGCTCGCCCCGGAGCCTGAGACGGCCGGACTCGACGAAGGACTGCTTCTCGCTCGCGCGACTGAGCTTGTCCTTGGTCCGGATAAGCGGAACGACGCTCGCGGTCTCGCAGGCGATCGACAGCTGCTGCGTCAGACCGAGCTGCGGGCCGTTGCCTTCCGCCATCAGCACCGACACGTTGTTCGCGCGGCACTCGCGCGCGCAGATGCGCAGCCACTCCGGGAACGGAACGCGCGCCCGGATAACCCTGTCGACGTACAGATACCCGTCCATCGACCGATGGCCGATGACGAGCACCGAGTAGTCCGGGTCGCCCTTCCGCACCGTCTTGTCGGTGAACGCAAAGTCCGTCGCCGCAATGACCTGGCCCGTCGAACGGACGAAGTCCGGAACCTGGCCCTCGTAGAACGACCTGTCGAGCCACCAGTGGTCGAACACCAGCTGGTCGCTCGAGACCGGCGACAGCTCGTACGCGCGCGCGTACGCGATCGGCCCGTACTGGGCCCGGAGATCCTGCATCATCTCCGCCGTGTAGACCTCGGACCACGGACTCAGGTGCCCGCGGACAGGCCGGCGGAACATCCCGCCATGGTCGTTGTGGTAGGTGCGCCAGTCCGCCGTGATGTCGGCGACGTGGTAGGGCGTGCCGAACTTCCAGACCTTCGGATTCGGCTTCGACCGGTCGAGGGTCGGCAGCCAGATCGTCTTCCAGGCGTCCTTCACCTGCTCGCGCATCGCCGGCTGCTGCACCGAGTTACGCAGATCGCAGATGTCGTCCGCGATCAGGATGTCCGAGCGGCCACCAGCGCGGCCGAACACCGACACCGACTCCACCGTCGCATCGCGCAGAAACCGCGACCGCTTCACGGTGAAGCTGGTGTTTCCCCACGTCGAGTCGTTGTCCGGCTCGATCTCAGGGAACACCTTCCGGTACTCCTCCGACTGGATCAGCTTCCTGATCAGGGTCACCGTCTTCGTCGCCTCGTCGTCCGACGAACCCACGATCTTCACGCGCACCAAGGGGTTACGGCCGATCTCCCAGGCGACACGACCCGCCATCTGGTTCGTCTTGCCGTGACCACGAGGCAACTCCACATACGAGTTGTCCGTCGCATCCAAGTGGAACTGGAGCTCGTCGTGCATCCGGCCGTTGTCGAACCCGAGCACATACGGCACGAACCAATGCGCGCTCTCGCGGCACCCGTACCAGAACTCCTCGAGCGTCAACCCGTTCGACACTTCCATGATGTGGAAGATAAACATCCACATACCCCATCTCAATGCGGTGATGTTAGATAACCCTTCGATTTGTGGGTCGTTAGACGCTATTTCCCGCTCAAATCGAAAGACCGTCTAACGGGAGTTCCAGCGCAGATTTCTCACACGCACCAGGGGGTCAAGCTTGGCGTCCCGGTTCACCCTCCTACCCAGAATGTTTGATGGTCTGGGGAACCGTCTAACGGAGGTTCCAGCGTAGTGCTTTCGCGAGGAGGAGGGTATGTGAGCCGGGGGGGTGGCCTCGGTCACGTTGTGCGGCCGTCATCGGCCGTCCCGTACCGTCGCGCGTCTAGCATCGGTCGAAGGTAGACGCGTGGTGCGCATCGTCTCGGCGCTGCGCACGGTGGCCGGCCGTCGGTTCCGATTGCGCGCGCGGTTCTCTCGGCGTTGTCTTCCCTCTCTTCCCCTCCCTCGCATCATGCCATCATGCCATGCCATCGGCTCGGCCGTCCCTCTCGGCCAGTCGGCCGGCCGGCGTCGTCCGTCCATCGAAGCGACGACGCCCGCGGCGTGTGCCTGCGGGCGTCGGTCGTCGTCTCGGTTGCAGTCGTCGCGCTGCGCGCGGGTGGTGGTTGCGGAATCACGCGCGCGAATCGCGTCGGATCCTACGTCGCGCGTCTCGGCGGGGTCAATCGAAAGAAAGGCGAATCCGCAAAGAAAGCGGCGCCGATTGTGGTCGGCGCCGCGGGCGGGGGCTCAAGCTTGTTTTCCTGCGCGCTACCAAATGGTGCGCGCGTCGTCGGGGTTGATGGCGAATCCGTGGCGATTCGCGGCCGCGAGTCTCGACCGGTCGCGGGTCGCTAGTGGCCCCTTCCCGCGAAGGGCGACGACGACGCCCGCGGGGTCGCGCGTGCGGTCGTCGGTGGCGTCGCCATTGATGCATCGCCATGCGCGGCCGCCGATCGTGAATTCCCGCGGCATCGGGTCGGCGCGGTTGCCGACTCCGAGTCCCGCAAAGACTACTGCGACCGTCCCTCCCGCTGCGAGGTACTGCGCGGCCAGTGATTCCGAAGCGCATTCCGACCACGAGTAGACTATCCGCGTGCCGTTCGCGATTCCGGAATCCTTCATCGCGAGTCGGACGGCGTGCGGGCGTTTGGTGTACGCGTACGCGTGCACGCGAAAGCGCGCGAGGGTGCTACACACTTCGGGAATCGATTCCCATGGCAGGTCGGTGCCGACATTCAATCGGGCAACAGCGCGCACGCGTTCGGCCTGGGCGATGCGCGCGACTCGGGCGGTCGCCTGGACGAATGCGGCGCCCGCGGCTACGGGGTGTTCCCGCAGTGCACGCACGCGGCGGGCGCGCGCGTCCATGATGGCATGGGCGCCCGCGCGGCGTTCGATTGCGGCGTATCCGCACGCGTCGGAGAGAACGCATAGCGCTCGGCATCCTGCGGTCGATGCGGGGCAAGTGTTGTAGCCGCTAGACTCGGCCGGTGCCCCCGTAAACGCGAGAGTTGCGGTCGCGTTCTTCGCAAGCTTCCCGTTGGCGCTCGCGTGGGGCGCTGAGGCTTCGAACAATTCCGTCGGGCCGAGGTCGTCGCGCATCGCGCGGAGTGCTGCGATCAGGTATCGCGGGCGGGCGCCGCTAGCTGAAAGTGCGGCGCGGATTCCGCGGGCGAAGTCTTGGCGCCATGCGGGCGAGTCCATCGCGGGCGCTGCATTCCGGTGGGCGGGTTGGATCGTGGGAAGGTTCATCGGGTGGGCTCCTCGGGAAGGTTCGCATAGGTGCCGAGCACGCGGCGCGCGCGGCGGACGGCGAAGGTAAGGCGAAGTAGGTCGGCGGGGCCGAGTAGGTGCCGAGCGTCGTACGCTCCGCGAAGGTTGCGCGCGACGACGCCCGCGGCGGCGTCGAAAGTCTCGGCGCCTCCCTCGTTCGCGTCGTCAATTGCGGATTCGGCCGCGTCGATCATGTCGAGCACGCCCGCCCGGTTTTGTTCCGAGCGGGCGCGCGCCGTGGTTCCGTTCGCGATCTGGTGCCATGTGGCGCGGTTCATTGCTTTGCCTCCTGAATCTCTCGGGCGCGCACGATCATCGCGGAGATGTGGCAGAGTGCTGCCTGTTCATCGGCGCGGGTCGTATCTCCCTCGTCGCTGTCCCGTTCGAAGTGCTCGCTATCGTCGATGGCAGTATCGATCGCCTGATTCATCATCGTGATGTTTTCGGGCGGAAGTTTCGCCATGCATCGCGCGATGGCGTCGAAGTTGGCGGATTCGTCGTCGGCCGGTGCGGCGGCGCGCGCGCGTTCTTCGCGGGCGCGTTCGTTCATCGAATCGACGGCCGATGCGAGGCGCTCGAGTTCACCGATTGCGGCGGCGCGCGCCTTCGCGTTTCCGTCCGCGATCAGGTGCGCGAGGACGGGCACGAGGGAAGTCCATGTCGGGGTGATGTCAACGGTGTGCATTTGAGGGGCTCCGGTTTTGTGGTCACAGAATGAACGCGATCAGCCACGTTGCAGCGATCAGCATCGCGAACGTGAGGACGCCTAGAAGACAGTCGAACGGGGACGGGATGGGGTGGGTGTTCTTGCGCATGGTGTGGGCTCCGTGGTTTGGGGTTCAGGCTGCGAAGTAGGCGCGCGCCTCTGCGAGGCAAGTGAAGCGGTACGCGTTGTGGCCGATCGCGCGGAACCAGTGGCCGAGGTCGGCAAGTTCCTGTTCCGTCGCATCGGGTCGGCTCGCGATGGCGTACGCGCGTTCCATGTATCGAAGTTCCAAACGGGCGCGGGCGATGCTGCGAGGCTCGGCCGGTGGAAGGGGTCGCGTGGTGTTGGTCTGCATGGCGTGGGCTCCTTTGGTTCGGGTCACTGAGCGAGGGTGCAAGCGCCGTTCACCGAAGCGAGGGCGCGCGCTGCGTAGTCGTTGGCGTGGCGAATCTGCACGTTCGCGGCGTCGGTGT
>Ga0181343_1000555_pt1 | contig 16227 bp, 18 predicted proteins | sample Su13VDMLBSD_FD_130110 | JGI IMG/M metagenome (GOLD analysis project Ga0181343, IMG submission 130110) | Freshwater viral communities from Lake Michigan, USA - Su13.VD.MLB.S.D | ecosystem: Environmental > Aquatic > Freshwater > Lake | place: USA: Michigan | collected 2013-07-15 | reverse complement strand
AGGCCCGATGAGGACAGCGAGAAGCACCTCACCTACCACCCGAACGACACGATCTATCAGGCAACCCGTGATGAGATGAATGGCACGGCAGGCGGTGTCCCACACTTCCGCAAGGTTTGGAACGAGATCCTATCAGAGATTGATATGCTCGTCACCAACTACAAGAACACGCGGGGCATTTAATACTTAGTTGGGCACTTTATATTAAAGAGAAGAGCCCAACTGAATGTCTGCAGTTAGAGTAGTAGATGAACACCTCCTGGCCCCGGTACTTGTGTATTCGGGATCAGGAGGTGTTTTTGATAATGAGCTCCAGTTTGATACCCAGGGTGGTATCTTAAGAGAGCAGATCGGCAGCCTGCTCGTCGTCAAGAACGACTTCAACGTTGTTGCCGCACTAACAGGATCGGTCTTTACCGGTCCTGCTGTTTTTTCAGGAGGCCTCTCAGGATCACTTCAGACGTTGCCTGATGGCACACCGTACCTCAGAGGTGGTGACTGCATCAGTGTCGTAACGGGCGCTGATGGTTCAATCGAATTGTCCGTTACAGGTGACGTTGTCACATTCGATACTTTGCTGAGCAGCTCTGATCTTACAATCGGCGGAGATGTGAGGTTCACGGGCGACGTGTTCATTGAGGGTGCTCTATATGGTGGATCTCCGCTAGATGTCATGTCACCGGTTGTGTTCCACGACGGTCTGTCTGGTTCGCTGACGCAACTAACAGACGGTTCTCCCTACCTCTTCGCTGGTGATGGGATCACGATTGTAACGGGATCGTCAGGCCAGATCACGATCTCTGCGACAGGTGCAGGCGGAAGTGACAGATCACAGAGCACTTCCCTAATCACAGAGCTTGTCCTCAATGAAGCTCCTGTCGGTGCAATCGACGGAACAAATGCAACTTTCACGCTAGCTCACGCACCAACTTCTGCGTCATCTGTCATGCTGTGGCTGAACGGCCAGTTGCTCACGCAGGGTGCAGGTAATGACTTCACTGTCACATCGCAGACGCTGACAATGAGCTTCCCGCCTCAATCGGGCGACATCCTGCTGACGATGTACACAAAGTCATCACAGGCGAAGCTCTTCGCGATGAACGAAGCTGCTACAAAGGTGGTCGCAGCGGGTGTCATCGGATTTGAGCTGGCTAACACACCGTCACCGTCAAGCTCCCTAATGCTCTTCTTGAACGGTCAATTGCTCACGCAGGGCAGTGACTACACACTGTCGACAAGAAGTGTGACAGTCACAAACGGCTTCATTCAAGACAGCGACGTGGTTCTTGCGACCTACTCTTATTTGAGCTGAATACTTGACAAGAGCTAAGCTTCGTGATATTTAGCTTTGTAGTTTACGAGGCAGGAAGTGACGTACACAACATCAGAGCTGGCCTTAGCCGCATATCTGAAGATGCGCGGCGTGAGGTTGATCAGCGCGGGCAAGACACCCACAGGGAAATTTGAATTCGTGTTCGATGACAAGGCAGAAGTATGCTCAGGGCACTTCGTTGACTTCCTCAATGGTGAGTTCAGCACATACGACTCGAACCTCAAGTCGTTGAAGAAAATGATCTACTCAAAGTGATTTTTTATTGAATGTTTTAGAATGTCAAGCATATATAGAGACAGGCGCGTAACGCAGTTTTTGGTGATCAGAATAATCACCAGTTCAGTTTAAACAGTTAGCTGTTAGAGTTTGATCCCGTAAGTGGTGTTCACGTGCGGGATTTTTTCTTGAAGATAAAGGATAAAACATCATGGCAACAAAGTCATACGTGGGCGATGCAGCTGAAGTAGGTCGTCCATCAACAAAGATCCGCGCTGAGCAGGTCCAGTCAGAAGACAGCTTTACCTCGCTAGCCATTGACCTCGCCGCTCTCCGTGGCCAGATCTCAGACATCATCGGTGGCTCCGAGGGATACAGGACAGACGTCGACAGCTTCGACGTCCAGCTCGTCGACCTCGCAGCACACATCAGCGCACCCGAATCAGCAACAGAGATGGAGATCATTCAGGATCTCCTCGTGTCAGGCGACCAGCACCTCGTCGGTGCAGCACAGCTCGACAGCACACTCGTCGTCGACGGCGCAGCAACTCTCGAGGCCGGCCTCACGGTCAACACAGCAGTTGCCGACTTCAACGCTGGCGTCACTGCAAATGAGATCAAGATCGACGGCGACACTGCACAGCGCCTCTACATCGTCGGCTCAACCGGTGAGATCGCTGACGAGGCCAAGCTCGTCTTCGACGGCTCTGAGCTTGCTATCGACGGCGACCTCGCAGCAACAAACGCTGCCTTCGCAGGCGACGTCTCCATGCTCGACCTCACAGCAGTCAGCGGCAGCTTCAGCGGCGACGTCTCCATGGGCGACCTCACTGCCGTCATCGGTGACTTCAGCGGCAACGTCTCGATGGTCAACCTGTCAGCTGCGGACGGCAGCTTCAGCGGCAACGTCACCATCTCTGGCGACCTGACCATCACCGGCACAACCACCACTGTTGACTCGACAAACCTCGTTGTCGAAGACAACATGATCACACTCAACCGCAACGAGACAGGCGCAGCCGGCGTCACAGCAGGCACCGCCGGCGTCGAGATCGAGCGTGGCGCACTTGACAACGCACTCATCCAGTGGGAAGAGAGCGCAGACAAGTTCGAGCTCAAGGTCGGTGCAGCTTACGCCGATCTCAAGATCGACGACCTCGAGGCAGCAGCAGGTACCTTCAGCGGCAACGTCTCGATGGTCAACCTGTCAGCAGCAAATGGTGACTTCTCAGGCACTCTCGACGCAGACGGCGCAGCAGTGCTCGGCAGCACACTCTCAGTCGCTGGCGTTGCATCCTTCGCTGATGCAGTGACAGGTTCAGCTGGCCTCAAGATCACAGCAGGCCTTGCAGAGTTCGATGCCGGCGTGCTCGCTAACGAGATCAAGATCGACGGTGACGTCGCCCAGCGTCTCTACATCGTCGGCGCGTCCGGCGAGATCAAGGACGAGGCGCTGCTCACCTTCGACGGTTCTGAGCTCCGCGTCGCAGCTGCCTTCGAGGCAACCGGCGCCGCTGTCCTCGGCTCAACACTCGAGGTGACAGGTGAGGCTGACTTCTTGGGTGCACTCGACGTGGCAGGTCAGTCCTTCTTCGCCGAGAACATCACCCTCGACAAGGCAGCAGCAGCTCAGTCAATCCTGAAGACAGGCGGCAACCTCACGATCTCAGGCTCCAACGACCTCCGCCTTGCCACTGGCCAGGCAATGAAGTTCGTTGACGTCTTCCGCGAGAGCTCAACTTGGTCAAGTGCCACGGGCGTGCAGCTTGCATCGAACGCATCCTCATGGACAGCCTACAAGAACGCCTTCGGTGGATCTGAGCTCTCTCTCCTCGACGCCATCGCAACCGTCGCCTCCGGCGGCGGCGGCGGCTCGGGCAAGTGGGCAAAGACATACTCAGGCGCAGCAGGAACATCTGTGGTGTTCGCCAGCGGCGACAAGATTGGCGGTGCCGGCTTAGCCCCAGCATTCACTGATGCAGGACGCGCTGACATCTACCTCAACGGCCAGCTCATGGCCGCAGGTGACATCAGCTCACTCAGCGCTGCAACCGTGACCTTCACATTCAACGTCCAGCCAAACGACGTTGTCGTGGCAGTCATCCGCTAATCGCTTAAACCCTGCTTAGCAGGTCGGCGGGTGCCTTCACGGCACCCGCCGTTTTATTTTTCACCGCTGCTGTTTATATTGCGTTTATGACAGACGAGACAATCAACAAGATATTTCAAGTTTCAATCTTTGACACAGCTTCGTTTGTGTCTAAACAGCAGGCCGACGTGAAGGAACGCGCTAATGCACAGCAGATTAGAGAGCGATACTATTCTGAAATTCAGCAGGTCGTCTCACGTGCATTGAACGACATCATAGTGAGAGGTCGACAACAACCCAATTCGCAAGAGTATTATGAGAGTGCGTTGACTGACTTCCTCAATAAACTGTCATCCAGCGTCTCGTCGATTAGAGATGAGGCCAATAAACTCTCTGGCGCCGCCGCTGCTTATGAGATTGCACTTCAAAAAATCAATGGCTTACCTGCGATGTGCGAGAACGAAGTTAAAAAAGCACGTGAACTCCAGCAGAGAGCTGATGCAGGTGAGCTTGATAAGCCGCGCAAGGTAGGCACACGACCCGACAAGCTGAAGGACATCCGTAACTACGTCGAGAAACCCGAGGATAAGTAAGCTGCATGCCCCTCACAGTCGTCAAGTCAGCAAACTTTGGTAAGACACGCGGCGGATTAGCAACTGTCGGTTACACGCTGTACAACGCAGCAGGCGCGGAAGTTGCAGCTCGCAGCACGGTGGGTGTCCACGAGGTGGGAACGGGCACAGGGATCTACGCCGCGTCAGTCACATTTCCAGACAGTTTTGCAGGTTCCGTGCTCTGGGACACAGGCCAGGGTGGAGACACAGTTTACGCATCTGAGGATCAGAACTTTGCTGACTCAGCTGCCTCCTTGACCACCGACCTCACGTCGATCAAAACATCGATCGATGCAGATCTCACGTTCGTCAAGGATATGATCGGCGGGCGCTGGAAGATCGATCACGAGAACTTTCAGATGATCTTCTACAAGCACGACAACTCGACTGAGGTCGCAAGGTTCGACCTGCGTGATAAGAACGACGATCCCAGCTACTTGTCCGTGTTCCATCGCAACAGAGTGACTTGATATGTCGCAGATGGTGCCGCTTGGCAACCCACTCATTGTGACGATGGGTATGGGGCAAGAGCAGCTGATGGAACCTGCGATGGCTGTCGCTGGAACTGTTGAGTACTTCATCCTCATCGTCGAAGCTGTCAAGAAGGCACTTCGTGGCGACGGTGCTGATCCCCTCCTTGACGATGACATCAACGTCTACAAGATCGTCGCACTGCTCACCGAAGTCAATCGACAGCCACTTGCTAATCCCCTGTATAACAAGATGACACGCTTGATCATCGAGAAGAAGGTGCAGATCGACGCCGAGCTTGTCGAGCAGAAAGCACGAAAGAGCGAACCGTACAGGATAGTTATAGGGGAGCACCGCATCATAAGAGAGACAGATGAGTGATATAGCACTTTACCTCGACCAGGACAATGAACTCCGCTTTAACGTGGCGATAGAGGGATCAAAGCCCGGCGCACCCAAGTACCGCCTCGTGTTCGAGGGCAAGAACTTCTCCTACACCTTCAGTGGCCAGCAGACGGCACCTGGCGAGGTGTCCTTCACGATCCCGACCATGAAGAACCTCATGAAGGAGGGCGCTTACCACGCCGACCTCGAGGTGATGATCGATGACCGTTACTTTACACCCTTGTCGTTCGACGCGACGTTTGAGGAGTCAGTTAAAGTTAGAGCAGAGGCAGTGACCCGAACCGTGCAGAAGAAGCCGGCCGTCACAGCTTCTATCGTCACAGCACGTGCTCCTGAGACAGCACGCCCCGTGCTTGAGTCAGCAACCCGCCCCGCCGCACCACGCCCACAGCAGAAGGTCGCAGCTCGGGAGGATGACTTCATCGCCGAGGTTGATGGTCGCAAGATCACGGCTGATGACCTTCGTAGCTTGCTTAGATCCACCAGGAGGTAAAGATGTTATCAGCATTATTCGCAGTCGTCGGTAGTTACGTTGCCGTCGCCGGTGTGCTCGTCGCCAAGCGTGCATTGAAGATCACCGATCTGCACGAAGAGCACACGTTCGTCCGCTCGCGTGAGCAGAAGTCACACATCAGAGCACATGCGCTTGTATTGAAGGGCGGTTTCAAGAGCGATCTGCTCTGGATCAAACACCTTCCCAGCAAGGTCAAGACAGCACTCGCCTGGTTGAAGTCAGAGTAGCTCCATGAGCCGCGAGCTCCAGCGCGCGACCCTCTTCTTTAAGTACATTAGAGAAGAGCACGCTCACCACATCGAGATGCTTGAGCGCGGAAAGCAGCAGCTACTTGAAGCCCTGAAGTACGTGAAGGTTGATCCAAATGCTCAGCCTCGCCAGCAAAATCAGCAACAGAGCGCACCGCCCCAGCAGCAGCCTGCTGAGCCAGAGAAACCTCCTGTGCCCGACGATGTTGCTGCAGACGTCAAGAAGCTCTACAAGAAGATCGTCCAGGAGACACATCCTGATAAACTGGCACAGTCAGATCACGGCCAGAAAGAGCGTGAGAAGCGTGTCAAGCTGTACATGGACGCCGTCAAGGCATTTCAAGCATCAGACAGGGACAACCTTGTGGAGATCGCGCTTGACCTCGAACTTGACACAGGCCTCGAGGTTGAGAAGATCGTTGCATCCCTTCTGACACGCAGCAAGGCACTCGAGCTCCAGATCCAACAGGTCAAGGGCTCAGTCGAGTGGCTGTGGATGCACTCTGACGAAGCAAAACGCGTCGAGGTGATCAAGGAACTGTGCAGGCGAAATGGCTGGCTCTACGTCACTGATGAGCAGATCGTCGAGAGTGTCAGGTACGCGTCCGGGATGCATCCAGGCACTAGAGAAGATGTCCGAGCAAGAGCGCGCAAGATGATGCAGGAACGGCGCAGGATTACTTGAACAAGGCACATTGATCATGTAGTATTGCTTAGAGGCAATAACATGAACAACGTCTATATCGCAAGTGGTTGGTTTTCTCCAGAGTGGCTCCAGGAAGTTGAGGACATCAAGACTGTCCTCGAGGATCTCAAGCTCGATTACTTCTCTCCCAAGGATTATGCGATCGCCGAGGCGACTGCAAGCAACGACACACAGAAGCAGATCTTTGACGGCAACGTCAAGCACCTTGACATCTGCGACTGGATGATCTGCAACACCCGCAACAAGGACATGGGTTCGATCTGGGAGGCAGGCTATTTCTACGCTCGCAACAAGCCCATCGTCTACTTCTGCGCTGGCCTTCCACCCGGTGCCAAGTTCAATCTCATGCTGTCTGCAAGCGGCGTCGCTGTCTGCACTTCACTCGATGACCTCCGTGAGTACCTGACACACTGCAAGCGTGAAGGCAAGCTGATCACTCGCAATTACAGCGGTTTGATCGAGTAAAGAGGATATTGTGCGCTCCTGGTGGATAGTTATCTGCTAGGAGCGCACATGCGTATGAATAGATTGGCCCTGCGTAAGATGATCCTCAGAGAGATGCATGATCACATGCAAGATGAGGATATGCCAGAGATTGAAGCTGAGATCATCGACGATGAGGAAGACGAAGAGCACGAAGACGAAGATGTTCCAGAGGAAGATTACGACACCGACGTAGATGAAGAGGGCAACTTCGACTACGAGGATTCGAACGTCTACGAAGAAACTGGGATGATCAAGTCAAACCTCTACATGCTGTCCAAGAAGGCACATGAGCTCCATGACGAGATCGGAGATCGTGATGATCTTCCTGAGTGGGTGCAGGAGAAGATTGCAGTCGCTTCCTACATGATTGACACAGTTCACGACTACCTCATGTATGAGATGGTGAAGGACGACCTCCACGAGAAGAAGGGCGGTAAATCAAAGAGCCGCAAGTACAAGGGCAAGGAGTACCGCGCGACACCCGCGATGGTAAGTGCAGTCAAGAAGGGTGCATCCTACAACCAGCTCGCAAAGCTCGCCAAGTGGGCTGATGAACCCGCTGCAGTCGTCCAGGCAGCAAAGATCGTGGCAAAGGGCAAGCCAATGTCCCGCGACGACGAGGACGACGACCTCGACGAGAACGACAGCTGGGAACCACTGCGTCAGTCAACTGGCATCATGTTCTTCGAGGACGAAGAGGGCTCCGACTACCCAGCTCCCAAAGCGAAGGGTAAGAAGCGCGGTTGAGGTAGTTAGATAACCAGCGGTCGCTGGTGTAAATAGAGGCCTCGGTGATTATAATGAGTTCATGAAGATACTCATTACTGGTCACCGAGGTTTCATTGCATCTAACCTTCCATCTGCATTCGCTGATCTCGATCACGAAGTTGTCGATCCCAGCCAGCTCAGGCTGACACACAAGCTGCCGACAGGTGAGCACTGCGTCTATCGCAACAGTGAGGATGACTGGGCACGAGAGATCAAGCGTCTAAACGTAGATGTCGTTGTCCATAACGCTGCCGCGGTGGGTACTGATGTCGTCGCTCTCAATCCCAATGAGGCAACACTGTCCAACGTGACAGGAACCTACAACATCTGCCGCGCTGCTGAGAAAGCACGTGCTGCTGTCCTCTACCTCGGAACGACTGTCATCTATAACACAGATCTGTATCAGGGCTCCTGGATCGCTGAGCGCTCCTCGCACGGCCCACAGACGCTCTACGGATCTCTGAAGCTGGCAGGTGAGTACATCGTCCGTGCACACAGCACGAAGTGGTCGATCGTCCGGCCCCTCTTCTGCTACGGCGGTGTGGGTGACAACAACTCGCTAATCGCGAAGGGGTTCTTCGGCGCTGCACACGGCAAGGAGAAGATCGACATGTTCCTCGATCCCAAGAAGATCAAGGATTACATGCGTGTCGAGGATTTCTGCGATGCGGTGGCAACTGTGGTCGATAAGGAGCTCTGGAACGATGACTGGAACGTCGCTGCGGAGACGCCTGAGAACACAGGCAGGATCGTCGAGATGATGAGTGAGATCTCGTGCAAGGATCTAAAGGGTGTGGTAAAATGGCACCCAGGAACCGACTACTTGGGTAACCATCGACTAAGCTCACAGAAGTTCAGGGATGCATCTGGTTGGACACCAAAGTTCGACCTATATGGTGGCTTGGAAAAGTCGTGGAATGACATCCAACGTAATCTGGGTTCCACGGATTATAATCCTCTGCGATATCTGGAAGATGCCAAGAAGCGTGGCATCGACCTCACACAATTCTTCAACCGGTGAAATAACATGAGTATCATTCGACCTCCGGATCGGTTTGTGGGCCTTCATGCCCACTCCGGTTTCTCGACCATGGACGGGCTCGGCTATCCTGCACAGCACATCGACTTCGTGCTGAAGAACGGCATGGATGCCTGGGCGCTGACTGACCACGGCAACGGCAGCGGCCTTGCCCACGCGCAGTCACATGCCAAGAAGATGAAGAAGGCGGGCCAGAAGTACCGTCAGCTGAACGGGGTCGAGTTCTACTTCGTTCCATCACTGAAGAACTGGGCAGAGCAGTATCAAGATCACAAGGATGCAGTCGCTGCTGCCCGCTCTGAGAAGAAGTCGAAGGAGGCGACTGACATCGACGCCGACGATGAGGCAGGGGCAGGTCACATCATCGAGAATGAGGATGAGACAAAGGACGCGTCATCACTCGAAGTGAAGGATGACGAGTGGAAGCGTCGCTACCACCTCGTTGTGATTGCTAAGGATAAGCGTGGCCTGTCCAACCTCTTCACGCTGGTCAAGCGGTCATTCAAGGAGGGGTACTATCGTTTCCCTCGGATTGACTTCGACATGCTCAAGCAGCACGGTGAAGGGCTTGTCGTCAGCACGGCCTGCATCGGTGGCATCATGGCGAACCGCGTCCTCCGCGGACAGGCGATGCACAAGTCAGATGCTGAGATCCAGCACGAGCTCAAGAACCTGACGGATCGGTTTGTGGACGCCGTCGGCCTCGAGAACTTCAACCTCGAGATCCAGTTCAACAAGCTGCAGGCGCAGCACGACGTCAATCGGCACCTGATCGATCTGCACAAGAGCACAGGCGTCCCGCTGGTGGCGACCTGCGATAGTCACTATCCCACTCCTGACAAGTGGAAGACACGCGAGCTCTACAAGAAGCTGGCGTGGATGAACGCGAAGGAGGAACCCAAGCCCCTCCCAGCATTCGATGAGCTGAAGTGCGAGCTCTACCCAAAGAACGCCGAGCAGATGTGGGAGGAGTTCAACCGACACACTGATGCCTACTCATTCTATCAAGGCAATGAAGAACTGGTTCGCGATGCGATCGAGCGGACACACGACATCACCTGGCAGCAGTGCGAGGACGTCTGGGTCGATACAGGCGCCAAGCTGCCAGTCTTTGCCACACCTGAGAAGTCTGAGTTCCAGCAGCTGGTGGATCTCGTCAAGGAACGGATGGGCGAGATGGGGCTGCATGAAAATCCCGAGTACATGGCCCGCGTCAAGGAGGAGCTCTCAGACATCAAGCACCTGGGGCACGCCTCTTACTTCCTCACGATGTACAAGATCTTTCACCGTGCCAAGGAGCGGACGCTCCTCGGGCCAGGCCGTGGATCTGCCCCCGGCTCTCTCGTCAACTACATTCTCGGGATTACACAGATTGATCCACTTCCGTTCGGTCTCCTCTGGAATCGCTTCCTTGGTCGGCATCGTGTGTCTTGGCCCGACATCGACTCCGATGCTGGTGATCGTGACGTTCTTATTGACGCGGCACGTGAGCTCTTCGGTGACGACGCTGTCATTCCCGTCTCCAACTTCAACACCCTGAAGCTGAAGTCGCTGGTGAAGGACGTCGCGAAGTTCTTCAACGTCCCGTTTGATGAGGTCAATGCGGTGACAGGTCCGCTCCAGGACGAGGTCATGCCTCACGCGAAGGATGACGACCAGGAGAAGTCGGTCTTTGTCCTCAAGCACGATGACTGCATGAAGTACTCACCTGCTTACAATGCATTCATGACGAAGTATCCAGAAGTGGAGGAGCACGTTAATGCGCTCTTCATGGAGAACCGTTCGATCGGTCGTCATGCAGGCGGCGTCCTCGTTGCAGAACCCAAGGCGTTGGCTGAAGGCATGCCTATCATCGGTGTTCGTGGTGAACTGCAGACGCCGTGGACAGAAGGTATGAACTTCCGCAACCTGGAGGACAACGGCTTCCTCAAGTTCGACTTCCTCGGCCTAACACTGCTCAAGGACGTAGAGAACTGCATCAAGCGGATCCTGATCAAGCAGGGTGTCAAGAACCCGACATTTAGTCAGATCAAGGATTTCTTCGATGAGCATCTCAACTGCCGCACGGTCAAGCAGGATGACCAGCAGGTTTGGAAGCACGTCTATCACGAGGGTCGGTTCGTCGGTGTCTTCCAGTTCACGGTAGACGGTGCACGTAAGTTCTGCCTCGATGCGAAGCCTACAAACATCGGTGAGCTGGCAGCACTGACTGCAATCTACCGACCAGGCCCACTGAAGGCAAACGTCCACAAGCTGTACGTCCAGGCAAAGAAGGATGCCTCGAAGATCAAGTACGACCATCCAGTCATCCAGGAAGTGCTAGGGCCCACGTTCGGTTACGTTGTCTTTCAGGAACAGTTCATGATGCTGGCCCAAAAGCTGGCAGGGTTCTCTCCTGGTGAGGCTGACCAGCTTCGTAAGACGCTAGTCAAGAAGTCACTGGACACGCTGGGCAAGAAGTCATCTGAGAAGGAGGCAGCGCGGAAGCAGTTCATCGACGGTGCGCAAGCTCTTCACGGTGTACCTGAGAAGGTGACAGGCCCGCTCTGGGACACGATCGAGGCATTCTCAGTGTACGGCTTCAACAAGTCACACTCCGTGTCCTACGCGATCGACTCCTACTACGCAGGTTGGCTACACACCCACTACGAGAAGGAGTGGCTGGCAACGATCCTGCAGTCTGAGACAGGCAATCCAAAGGGGCTGGCAAAGGCTATTGCCGAGATCAAGGCAATCGGTTATAAGTTCTCGCAGGTCGACATCAACTACTCAGGTACCGAGTGGACGTACTCTGATGAGATCCAGGCATTCGTTCCACCGCTGACATCTGTCAAGGGCCTGGGCGACTCAGCAGTGAGTGAGATCATGGAGAACAGGCCCTACCGTGCGCTGGATGACCTCCTGTTCGATGCAGAAGGTGAGTGGCGCCACTCCAAGCTGAACAAGAGCTGCCTTGAGTCGCTGATCCTCACTGAGAGCCTAGGTTCGCTGCAGGAGTTCAAGGACGAGCGTCTCAACAATCACAATCAGCTCCATAAGATGATCATCGAGAACTATGACACGCTCCGCAAGGGACGCACAGGAATGACCAAGACGGCCACCAAGAAGTGGGTAAAGGAGCACGGTAAAGAGCCCGTGATCATCGACCAGCTGATCGAGTCAACAGCAGATGTGCAAGATTGGAACCGATACGAGAAGATCAAGAACTTTGTGGAGATCTTGACCACGGCGTCAGAAGAACTACTATTCCCACCCACCGTGATGGCAAAGATTGATCGTTCTAACGTCCCGTCTGCAATGCAGATCTCACCAGGATCGAAAGCAGTTGTCTGGTTCTGTGCCCAGGATTGGGTCAAGAAGCAGACAAAGAACGGCAAGACATTCTACACAGCATTCGCTGTTGACAATAACAGTGACACTGCACGGATCCGTGTGTGGGGCACATTTAAAGAAGAGCCCGAGCGATACACTATGTGGCTAGCTGAGGTAGAATATGATGCTAACTGGGGTATGTCGACCTCAGCAATGAAAATGCGAAAGATTGAGGTGTGATTTGAAGTTTAATCTAAAGACAGTTGTGTTAGAAGGTGTGGATTGCAGCGGCAAGACAACACTGTTTAGGAGCTTGCATCGTGCAACAGGCTTCAAGTGGAATATCCACGATCGAAGCGCACTTTCTATGCTCTGCTATGCCGTTATGTACGGAAGAGATGTTGCTCACTGGCGGCAGCTCCTCTTGGAAGAGATCAGCGATCTGAACAATGTGATCGTTGTGCTCATGCCCCCACTGACCACCATCAAGGATCGCCTTGCAGAAAGAGGCGACGAGTTTCAAGATCAAGAGACGATTGAGAAGTTGTACACAATCTTCGAGGATGAGGTGTCACGTCTCAGCGCGTACCCTAACGTCTTAGTTTGCGCGCAATCAAAAGCTTCCAGTGATGACATTGCACGGTGGGTACTAAACTACGAACGTCAGACATATGGACGTCTCGCTGAGATGACGCACGATCATGCGAGGATCAAACTGTCTGGTGAGGCGCCTTTCCTAAAGATGACGTGGGAAGACACTGACTTCAAGACACTCAGCACAAAGGCTCTCTTCTACGAACCTGAGCTTGAGTACTACGAAGCAACACGCAAGAAGCTTATTGAAAAGATCCAAGCAGAGCTGGCTGGCCAGAATGAGTACGAGATGAAGCAGGATCTCAAGTCGCGACGGTTTGTCATGACACAGGATAGTTGCATCTCCTATGCCCACTTTATGTACAGGAGCGGTGTACTTCACGCCAACATCGTGTGCAGATCATCTGAGGTGTCGCGTATCTTCCCAAATGACATCCACTTCATCGGTCACATGGGTCAGACAGCCCGACGTGAGCTCGGCCTCACCGTTGAGACACCCGTGAGGTTTAATCTCACTCTCGACTCAGCACATGTAATCTTTCAACCTACGCATTAAAGTACTTAGAGGCATAAATGAAGAGAGCATTAGTAACGGGCGGCGCCGGCTTCATTGGGTCAAATCTGACGCACGCGCTTGTCGATGATGGCTGGACAGTTGACGTAGTAGACGACATGTCGAACGGTCATCTCAACCTTCTTGATGGTTTGAACTATCGAGTTTTTCTGCCTGGCATGGCAGAAATCTATGAGGCACAGAAGCAGAGAACTTCGAAAGAAGTTTACGTGCATGAGTGCGACTTTGCACATCCAGTCATCTTAGACAGAATTGCTCGGAAGCAATACGACATCGTCTTCCACCAGGCAGCTGTTCCGCAAGTTTCCTACTCTGTCGAGCAGCCTACGAAGACGACAGACGTCAATCTTCTGAGAAGCATTGAGCTTCTCCATTCTTGCGTCGGCAACGTCGACAAGGTGGTTGTTGCATCATCATCTGCCGTCTATGGTAACACGGAGACACTGCCGACAACCGAAGAGACGCCACGTAACCCAAGATCTCCATACGGCCTCCAGAAGAGTGCTCTTGAGGATTTCTGTCGACTATTTGGTGAGCTCTACGATCTAGACACCGTCTGCCTGCGCTATTTCAACGTTTTCGGTGCAGGCCAGTATGGCGACTCACCTTATTCCACAGCGGTGTCTGCTTGGTGTGATGCAATCAAGAGCGGGCGCACTCTTAGATCCGATGGTAATGGTTCTCAGTCCCGTGACATGTGTCATGTTGACAACGTCGTAAGTGCCAATATGCTTGCTGCTAAGACGCCGAACCGCCTTATGGGTAAAGGGTACAACATCTGCTGCGGTGAGCGGACGACAAACCTTGAGATCCTCCAACACCTCACAGGAGCGTTTCCAGCAGTTGAAGTTCGTCACGCTCCCTGGCGTCCAGGCGATGTTAAGCACACACTGGGTGACTGGACAGCAGCAAATCGTGACTTCGGATACCAACCAATAGTTAAGTTCTGGGATGGGCTTGAGAAGACGCTCGCCTGGTGGGAGCTCAAGTAATGCGCATCCCACCAACATTCACTGTCTTCTGTGGGCCTATGATGTCGTCTAAGACGACACGACTGATCGGCGCGGTCGACCGCTTTCGATATCAGAACCAGCGTGTCCTTGCATTTAAACCAAAGATGGATAGAAGGTATGCAAAAGAAGAGATCACTACACACAACGGTGGAAAACTTGAAGCTCTCATTGTTAGCACTGGTGATGAGATACTACGCCACGTTGACGTATATGAACCAGACGTTGTAGCAGTTGACGAAGCTTTCATGATTGACGGTTCTGCAGACGCGCTCATTCAGATCTACCGTAGAGGCGTGTCTGTCGTCGTGTCGTCGATCGAGATGTCTGCCAGCTGCAACTCTTTCCCAGAGATTGAGAAGATCCTTCCCTGGGCGACAAAGGTTGAGAAGTGCACTGCCGTCTGTGTTGTATGCGGCGAGGATGCACCGTACACACAGAAGAAGATCAATGACATCGCAGAGATCACTGTTGGGGGTTCTGAGCTCTATGAGCCTCGATGCTGGTCACATCATGCGACCGCGCGCGAAGCGTGATACATTAGTATCGAGGTAGCATGCTAGATCCTAACAGCATCAATCTGGTCATTTATCATGCAAGCTGCACAGATGGATTTGGTGCAGCTTGGGCAGCATGGAAGCTACTTGGCGACCGTGCTGAATACTACGCTGCAAAGTACGGAGAGGCACCTCCAGATGTGACGGGAAAGAACGTCATTGTCGTAGATTTCTCGTATGACAATGCTACTACCAAGCGCTTGATGAAGGAGGCAAAGGGGTTTTTCGTCCTTGACCACCACAAGTCGGCGATGGTAGAGCTCCACGATGTGTCCTGCACACACTTCGACATGAACCACAGCGGTGCAATGCTGGCCTGGAAGTTCTTCCATCCCGGTAAGGAAGCACCTCGGATGATCAAGCACATCGAGGATCGTGACCTCTGGAAGTGGGAGATCCCTTACTCGAAGGAGTTCTCAGCAGCATTTGACATGGTACCCTTCGACTTCGAGGAATTTGACAAGTACCTCGACGACTCAGCAGTTGACGATGCTCAGGAGCGTGGTGCCTACATCCTCGCATATTCTAAGACAGTGATCTCCAAGATCTCCAAGCACGCAGCACCACGCAAGCTGAACGGCAAGGATGTCCTGGTGGTGAACTCACCCCACTGGATGTCCGAGATCGGAAATGCGTTGTCACCTAAGTGTGACTTCGCGGTGATCTGGTACTACGACCACGACACACATCAGGTAAAGGTAAGCCTCCGTGCCCACCATGATGATGCTGATGTGAGCGAGGTCGCCAAGAAGTACGGCGGGGGCGGACATCGCAAAGCTGCAGGTTTCGCGCTTGCGCCCAACATCAGTATTGAGACAATCTTCGATAAGGAGTAAGGATGCGTCCAGGCTGGGATGAAGTGTGGATGAACATCGCACGTGAAGTATCACGCAGGTCAGCAGACGACAAGTACAAGGTCGGAACTGTGATAGTCACTGGAGACAACACACAAGTGCTGTCGCTAGGATATAACGGCGACCACGCAGGTGGCCCAAATTGCAGAGAGTCGAGCGATCCCGGCGAGTCAGGTTTTATCCATGCCGAGATGAACGCGCTGATCAAGCTTGACTATAATAACCTGAAGAGGCGTGTCATGTACGTGACACTATCGCCTTGCAAGATGTGTGCTAAAGCTATCGTCAATGCAGGCATCAATGAGCTTGTGTACGGCGAAGATTATAGAGACCTAAGCGGTATTGACATACTCGCGAGTGCAGGGATAAAAGTTAGAAAAATAACTCAAACTTAGCGGATAGATATAGATGATGAAAAAGTTATCTCAACAAGATGT
>Ga0181343_1000554_pt1 | contig 16229 bp, 18 predicted proteins | sample Su13VDMLBSD_FD_130110 | JGI IMG/M metagenome (GOLD analysis project Ga0181343, IMG submission 130110) | Freshwater viral communities from Lake Michigan, USA - Su13.VD.MLB.S.D | ecosystem: Environmental > Aquatic > Freshwater > Lake | place: USA: Michigan | collected 2013-07-15 | reverse complement strand
GGTCCCGGAGCCGTACTGGAGTTGCGCGTGAGCCGCAGCGAACGGCAGCAGGGGGGCGTCGCGGGGGGCTGCAAGCCCCCTGCGTCTCCGCCCATTTTCTGCGGCCCGCGTGAGCGGGACGCTTGCACACCGTCGCGGAGCCCCAAAGAATGCGGGATGTGATAGTATTAGGGATGCGTAACAAGCTTGCTGGCAAGTATACGGGGAAGAGCGAGAGCAGTCGTTACTATGCTACGAACCCGGAGGCGAGGCGTAGGAAGAACGCCTACAATAAGCGATATCACGCGACGGAGGAGAGGAAGGAATACCGGGCGGAATTGAACGCTGCGAACCGCAGGATGGGCAGCGAGGGCGACGGGAAGGACGCTAGTCACACGAGGAGCGGGCGTATTGTCCTGGAGCGGGCGACCAGTAACCGGGCAAGGAACGGCAATGGTGGACGACGGCTGTTGTAGGCGACGGTCGGGAACGGGGCCGCAGCGCGGCCCGGTTCGGGGGTTTGGGCGGGGTAGGACGGGGCGGCGAACTCGGCAGGGGGGGAGGGGGTCGGGCTGAGCCCGTGGGTTCCACAACAAACGGTCACAACCCTATGATAGTGAATATCATAATTTCGGTCTGTGCTTTCCGCGCAGAAAAACACCCCGGCGGGATCAACTTTGCTTGACAGACGAAGGTTGCGTGTTACGGTGAGTCTCGCCAGTCGTTCTATGTGTTAATCGTATGGGAGTGTCGCCCTGTACGGTGGAACCCACCTCACGCTTAGCGGGGGTGGGTTTTCCGTTTCTTAGGTTAGAAGGGTAGATGGTCTGGCTCCGACCTGTGCAAGGCGGTTCTTGGGCCTACTGGCGGGGAGCCTGACGAATTTACCAACTCCCCTTAATGTTGGCTCCTTTGGGAGTGAACGTGCCGAGAACCACGGGCAATGGCCTACCAGCGTGGCGGCAGCACCCGGAAACCTCGTCTCTCGGCAGACAGCGTTCTAGTGGTTCATCCAGCAATGGGTGAACTCTGCCCCCGTGTTCCTGCATCAGCACCAGCGTCCTATAGGGAGCTAAAGTGTGATGTAAGTCGATGAATGGGAGAGCGAAACAAATCTCCTAAAGAAAAAGCTCGTAGACCCTAACAAAAAGTGATTGGGTGGTGGGGATGAAAGACAACACATTGAACCTCACCTGTGAAGATCAACTTCAGCTTGCTGTGAAGTTTATGGCGTGTGAATACGCCATTGACGGGATGCTGCGGCATTTCCCGGCTCCTGAGTGCAAGGAGCAGGAGCACGCTGTGAATTGGGCCAAGGACACGCTTGGCTGGCTGAAGGAGTGCCGTGAGGCGGCTGGGCTGCCTTACGACTACAAGGACATCACCGAATTTTCCCTCCCGTTCTTGGGGGGCAATGACCAAACCAACAACCAAAACTAACCATATGCCAATCGTAAAAGCTGAGAGTAAGGGTATTGATCCGGTGCCTGCTGGTGTCCATCAGGCCGTTTGCTATGCCGTCATTGATCTGGGGACGCAGGACCCGGGCAACCCGCAATTCCGGCCCAGCCGGAAGGTGATGCTGATGTGGGAGCTGCCCCACGAAACCATCAGCACGCCGGATGGGGTGAAGCCGCGCATCATCTCGTCTGAGTACACGATGTCCATCGGCAAGAAGGCTACGCTGCGTGGCGTGCTGGAGAGCTGGCGTGGGCGTCCGTTCACGGCGGATGAGCTGAATGCGTTCGACCTGAAGAACATCCTTGGGGCGAATTGCCAGCTCAACGTGGTACACAAGCCGGGGAAGGCCGATCCCAGCCGCGTGTATGCCCGCATTCAGGGCGTGGTGCCGCTGGTGAAGGGGATGGCCCCGCTGAAGCCGGTGAGCGATGTCATCCTGTACGACATCCCTGAGAATGGTCCCATCACGCTGCCCAAGGCGCTGCCTGAGTGGATTGGGGCGAAGATCACGGCCTCGGATGAGTACAAGCAGCGCACCGGGGGCGGCATCACGGAAGCCACTACGGAGAGTGGTGGAAATGGTGTTGACGAAGACATACCCTTCTGATCCTACTGAGGGGGAGGCGACACCTCCCCCTCTTTTTTTCCTATGAACACAAAGAACGTCAGATTCAAACTACTGGCTAGCCCGCTGCACAATCTGGGCTATTGGCTGGCCAAGGCCTGCACGCACCGGACGAACGCTCTCTATTCCACGGGCTGGGAGAAGGAGGAGGAGCGCAAGTCGATGCGGATGGCCGCTCGGCACGTTTCCCGTTGCCTGAAGACCGCAAAAGCGGAGGGGCTGCTGTGATCGTCCTTCTCTGCCTGCTTGCGTTCGCCATTGGGGTGAACGTGGGCGTCATCATTCAAAGCGAATCTGGTCCTGACAACAACGACTATGACTGACACACCAAGAACGGAAGCGGCCAAGCTGGAGGTGCTGCAAGTGGGACGCCCCGCACGGGTGAAGGCCTCCTTTGCGGAGGAGCTGGAGCGTGAGAACGACGAGCTCCACATAGCCGTAAATGTGGCAAGAGACCTCATCAAAACACTTCAGGGCGAGAATCAGATTCTCCGCGAGGAGCTTGAGCAGCAGGCCATCTGCAATGGGGCAGGGGCCTCGCGGGAGCTGTCCTTGCGGGCCACCATTGACGCCCTTCAGAAGGAGCTCTGCGTGCTGCGGGAGCGCATCGTGAAGGAGGGCTACATCGTCACCAACTTTGATGGGACGATTGAGCTGGCCATCGACCCGTGGCATAAGCGGGAGAAGGAGGTGAAGCCGTGAGCAAAGGACTAGTCCCGAATCGCCGGATACACGTAATTCCGGTCGGCGGAATTGAGCCCATCCACGCAGCATCCGAAAACTGCGAGTGTCAGCCGTATTGCGAGGAAGGCGGGACGACCGTGCATCACGCTTTTGATGCGCGAGAAGTCCGTGAAAGGCACAATCATCAACGACCCGACGAAAAGTGGGTATTAGTAACGGAGCTGTCGTGAAACCAAACGCAATTACAAGCTATCACATTAGTCTCGACGGACTCCCTTATCAAGGCGAGCAAGATGCCGTTGAGCCAGCGCCGCCACGCAATGCCTATCATTCTCCCATAACTCGAAATAAGATCAAGATTGGGCATCTGCTCGACCAGCCGCTTTTAATTGAAGGAAATCGCAACCTGCGGAGCCATATCGACAGAATCCTAACTAGATTGAGCGAAGGCCAAAACATTTCAACAATTAAAATCACCAGATTATGACCAAAGCTAAAGAAGCGGCGCTTTTTCTCTCGACTTTCAACTCTTGGAGGCGAGGCAATGACAGTACGGAAGCTTTCGACCCTGCGGAGGTTGGTGCCGCAATCGACGACGCTGTAAACCTGCTCCGCCGGTACGACGAAATGGAGCGCGAGAACGCCGCGCTGCGGGAAAAGGTAGATGACTGGGAGAATGCGGTAGCGCACGCCCTAGATAATCGGTCCGAAGAGCAACACTGCACGTGTGTTGCTCCCTTAGTCGGAAAGGTAAAACAACTGGAGCGCGAGAACGTCGTGTTGCACGCTACGCTCTCCGTGTTTGAAGCCGTAAGCAAGGAGGCACAGTCTTGAACGCCAAGCTCATCAGCATCACCCAGCCCTGCGCCGACCTGATTCAGCAGGGCATAATCACGGCGGATGACCTCATCGCCTACTGCGCTCGGGTCAGCAATCCCAGCAACCAGCTCAACACAGAGACGGCTCCTCGCCTCCTCGCCTACTGCATCAGGCACGGCCATTGGTCCGTGTTTGAGACGGCGAGTATGACGGTTGAGGTGGAGACCAGCCGGGCCATTGCCGCCCAGCTTCTGCGTCATCGCTCGTTCACGTTCCAAGAGTTCAGCCAGCGCTATGCTACGGCCTCTGAGTTTGAGCCCGTAAAGCTACGCAAGCAGGACACGAAGAACCGGCAGGGCAGCGGCGAGCTGGTCAGCGACTCCCAGCAATACGCAGAAGTGGAGGCGTCCATTCAGGACGCGCATCGCACCTACCAATACCTCATCGCCTGTGGCGTTAGCAAAGAAACCGCCAGAATGGTGCTCCCTCTGTGCACCCGCACTCGGCTGTATATGACCGGCTGTGCTCGTTCTTGGATACACTACTTCGACCAACGCTGCGCGGAGCACACCCAGAAGGAACACCGTGAGCTGGCCTGCCTCATCCGTGAGGTATTTGCCAAGCAATTCCCCAACGTGTGGAATGCGCTGCAACTAAGGGAGGCCAAGCCTTGAGCGAACTGGCCCTTGCCGCCCTGTTCCAAGCCATCGTGCAGATTGAGAGCGGCGGCAACCTCAAGGCTCGCAACGGGGACGCCTACGGGCCAGCCCAGATCAAGCCTGTCGTGGTGGAGGACCTGAAGCGTGCAGGCTACGATGTCTCCCTGCGCGAGCGGGGCACGATGGACGGGTCCTTTCGCCTGTTCAAGCTGTACACCCAGCATTGGATACAGCGGCGCAAGCTGAAGGACTCCGCTAGGACCCGGGCGAACATCTGGCGTTATGGCCCGTTCAACGCCAAGACCACGCACAACGACGCCACCTACTACTCCAAGCAGGCGGAATTTTTGATGAGCAGGAAAAAATAGTCTTTACTTCTGACGCTTCCGGCGTCAGCAACGACACGAACACATAACACATATGAGCGAACATTGGTACACACGCGACGGAAAGAGCAGCCACACGCGGCTTACGAAGAAGGGCACGGAAAGGGCCACCACCCTCCGTGACGCACGGGTTGAGGGCTTGCTGCCCTCGGTCTCCTCCATCCTCAACGAGGCGCACAGCCCTGAGCTGGAGCGCTACAAGCAATCGCGCCTGCTGGACGCCTGCCTGAAGTTCACGCCCGACGCCTTCTCGACCACGGAGGAGTGGAAGAAGGCCATCCGCGAGGAGGCTGACCGCGAGATGGTGGAGGCCCAGCAATTCGGCACCGCCTTCCACAAGGCGATGGAGACGGGCGAGCAGATTGACGGGATGGATGTCTTGGTCGCCTCCACCAAGGGCGCTATGGATAAGCTGGCCCTCGATGGGCTGGAGATTATTGAGCAGGAAGTGGTTCTCGTCAGCAAGGATATGGGCTACGCTGGCACCACGGATGTCCGTTACATCCGCAACGCCCGCAATGGCATCCTCGACTTCAAGACCACGAAGACCACGGCGGGTGAGCCCGTGCTGCTGAAGATGTCGCACAAGGCCCAGATTGCGGCCTATCACCACGCTGCCTTCCCGTGGCTCAACCCGTGGGAGCGCGAGGGCATCAACGTCTACGTCAGCAAGACCGAGCCCGGGCGCGTCGATGTCGTCAAGTATACGGCTGAGGAGCTTGAGATTGCGTGGCAATGGTTCGACGCCTGTGCCCGCCTGTGGCGCATCCGTCGTGGCTACGACCCGCGCAAGGAGGTGGTGTCTTGAGCGCCGACCTTCCGCATTCCGAGGAGGGTGAGCGCATCATCCTCTCCTGCATCCTTCTCGATGGCCCGCCTTCCTTTGCCAAGGCCATTGACGGGCGCATCGACGAGGGCTGCTTCTACCTGCCCCAGCACCGCAAGCTGTGGCGTGCCATCCAATGGCAGCACAAGAACAACCATCCGCTTGAGCTTCACGCCTTGGCTGAGGAGCTGAAGAAGATGGGCAAGCTCGACGAAGTGGGCGGCATCCCGGGCCTCGTGGAGATGACGCAGCTCGTCTGCACCACGGCCCAGCTCAACCATTGGATTGATGTTGTGCGCCAGCACTACGTGATGCGTGAGCTGCACTCTACCTGCACCCGGATGGCTGAGAAGACGCTGGCCCATAGCGGCGGGGTGGAACCGTTCGTGCTGGAAGTGAATAACCTCCTGACAAAGCATCACGCTGGCACCAAGCAAGTGACGCTGGCCGACGCCTCGGACGAGGCCATTGCCCTCATCGGGCGCATTCAGGACGGCACGTACACGGACAAGGACACGGGCATCGACTTCCCGTGGCCCGAGTGGAACCGGCGCTTCGGCCTAGCCAAGCCCGGTGAGCTCATCATCCTGTCCGCCCGCCCGGGTATGGGCAAGAGTAGTTGCTGCCGCCAGATTGCCCAGCATTGGTGCAAGCAGGGCAAGGTGTTGCTGTTCAGCCGCGAGATGCCCGTCAAGCAGATGGCCCCGCTGTTCGCTCAGACCACCACGGGCATCAGCTTCCGCGACATCCTCGCTGGTCGCTCGACGATGGACGACATCGAAACCTTCAAGCGTGAGCTTGGCAAGGTGAGGGCGCTTCCCATCGAAATCTACGATCAGGACCGGACGCTCAGCCACATCGTCACCCGGGCCAAGGCCTTCGCTCAGGTGAGCAAGCCCAAGGCCATCTGCGTTGACTACCTCCAGCGGTATGACGCCCAGCAGGAGCGCGGGGAAACCCGCGATATGGCCCTTGGTCGCTTCACGATGGCGATGAAGGACCTAGCCATCGAGCTACAGGTGCCTGTGGTCCTGCTGGCCCAGCTAGGCCGCAGCGTGGAACGCGAGAACCGCGAGCCCCGGATGTCTGACCTCCTCGAGAGTGGTAATCTGGAACAGGACGCCGACCGCATCATCTTCCTCAACGCGCCGGACCACCGGCCTGACGGGGTAATGCAGCAGCTCACGGATAATGACTTGCGTTTCATCTACGTGGACGCCATCCAAGCCAAGGGTCGCAGCGACGGCACGGGCCGTTGCGGAATGATGTTCGACCGTCCCATCACCAAGCTAATGTCCCACCAGCCCGCCTGATGAACTCTGAAAACCTTTCCGAAAAGTCCCTTGAACTCATCCTCGGGGACCGCAACGACTCCTACGGCACGCCCGCCGACGACTTCAACGGCATTGCCCTCATCTGGAGTGGCATCCTCAACCAGAAGCTCAAGGACGAGATTACTGGTGAGGATGTCGCCCTTATGATGGTAGGCCTCAAGCTGCGCCGCGAGGCCCACAGGGCCAAGGAAGACAACCTCGTGGACGCCCACGGCTACCTTCATTGCCTGCAATGGCTACGCACCGGCCTGCGTCCGGCACGGGGGTACGAGCAATGAGCTTCGGATTCGACGTATCTGAGACGATGCGGTCCATCCGCACCATCTTGGAGAGGCACACCAAGAATATGGATTGGAACGAGGCGCTGCCCGACGAGAAGCAGAAGGACCGTACATTCCGGCGCATCACCGATCCAGAGATCATCATCGCCATCGACAAGGCCATCAGGGAGCCCGGTGCCCAGAACCAGCTTGTGGCCGAGAAGTATGGCGTCAGCCGCACCACGGTGTCCAACATCCGCAGGCGAGGGTCCCAGTATAAGGGGATGCCTGAGACCGAGGCTGGCATCCGCAAGTGGCTGAAGGCCAAGGATAAGAAATACCGTGAGAGGGGCAAAGTCTGAACTAACTAGGGCTGGCGGCAAATGGACAGAGGCACGCTATTGGTCGTTCTTGCGAAGCGCCTTACGGCGTGCCTTTGTTCGCTGGCCCGTAAACTACGACGCTCGAAACGGCTCCCGCAGGCCATACGTGGGCCCGTCCAAGCAGCAGAAGTGGGAATACGAGTGTTCGATATGCAAAGGCTGGTTTCCAATGAAGGCGACACAGTTGGACCACGTAAACCCGTGTGGGCGCTTGACAAGTCTCTCCGACCTCCCGGGTTTTGTGGAGAGGCTTTTCTGCGAAAGAGAGGGGCTCAGGGTGCTGTGCAAGCCGTGCCACCAAGAGGTGACCAATGCAGCTAGACATCTTCGGACAGAAGGAGGAGGCGCCCAAGCCATCCCCGAAGGAAATCCCGAAGCTTCCCCCGAAGCTCCACCACCTAAGCGCCCTGCAAAACGCAGAAGAGTGGATGTTCCAAAAGGCCCGGCCTTACACGGTAAGGAAGTTCGGACCGAATAAGACGCTCATCGAGAATCTATGAAGACCACCGGCCTGTTCACCACGCACAAAGTAGCCATCAAGCAAGCCTCCGACAGGCCGATAAAGATCATCCCCTTTGGGGACGTACATCGTGATAGTGATATGCATTGCGGCACGAAGTGGCGGGAGTTTCTGGCCTACGCCAAGAGCCAGAAGGACGCCTACTTCATCGGGATGGGGGACTACTTCGATGGGATGTCCACCTCGGAGCGGGAGGGGCTGAGCCGCAGCAGCCTGCACAACACCACGATCAAGAACATCGAGAAGCTCTACAGCGAGTGGATTGATCGGATGAGCAAGGAGCTGGCGTTTATGAAGGGCCGCATCATCGGGATGCTGGGCGGCAACCACTTCTTCGCCTTCAACAGCGGGATGAGCAGCGACACGATTCTATGCCAGAACTTGGAAGCCCGCTTCCTAGGCGTCTGCTCCTTCATCCGCCTGAGCATTCAAACGCAGACCAAGAGTAGGGGTAGGTCTGCCTGCTTCGACATCTTTGCCCATCACGGGGCAGGGGGAGGGAGTACTCCGGGCGCTACGTTTAACACCATCGAGAAGATGCAGCAAACTGCCGATGCCGACCTCTATTTGATGGGCCACGACCACAAGAAGGGGTGCATTCCTTCATTTCCTAGGCTTCGTTTGGCAGAGGGGAAGGGGAGCCTCACCATACGGGAAAGAACCCCTTGGCTGGGACGCACGGGCAGTTTCCTGAAGGCCTACGAGGACGGCACGGTGAGCTACAACGTGGATGCCGCCCGCTCAGCCTGTGCCCTTGGCTGGATTGAGTTCGACGTTGCCGTCAAGCGGATATCTGGAGGCGGCAATGACCATCTGGAGGTGTCCGTCCGTGGGACCTGCTGAGGACAAGGGCAGCCCCCTGTTCCGCCTTACAGGGGTGATGGAGACGGTCCTTACTACGGACGGCAGCGGAGGCTACGCCAAGTGGTATCCCGGCAAGAACTGCTTCGTTGTCACCAGCCAAGCCCCCCGCACGGATGGCGGCTACTACCTGCGCTGCGAGGTAGTGGGAGGGCCTGAATGCGGCAGGCCATTCCTCATCGACTGTGAATGGGACTGTCCCGAGGAGTGGGACAAGATGTGTACGTGGGCGGGCTAGCGCGAAGTAAACCCGTTGCGTATCTGATACTGCACCTCTGGGGTGAGCACGCCATCCCGGCGTAGGCGCTGCACAAACTTGGCCGCAGCATCCTCCCCCCCCTGCTGCCGCAGGGCCTGCGTGGCCTGACCAATGGCCCGAGCCCGCTCCCCTGACTGAACAGGCAACTTGGCAAAGATGTCCGATAGGGGAGCCTTGTTCCGAAGGTCTTCCCGCAGGCCAGAACTCATAGCCTCGTACAGCCCCTTGCGCCTCACCCTATTGTCCCCAGCCATCTGGAACAACTCCTTCTCTATCTTGGACTTCCGCATCGGGTCTCCCTTGTACTTCTCCTTCAGGCGATCCACGATTTCGGAATCGCTCTCCTCGATGCCTCGGGGCATCGGCTCCGTGTAACCAATGGCAGCGGCAGCAATGAGGCGACTGGGCACACCTGCTTCCTCCATAATCGCTATGGCCTTGGCGTCCCCATCCTTGCCTGAACGCCTCACGGCAGAAAGGTAGAGATCGCGGAGCTGGCGTTGGGCCGTAGCATAACGGGCCGAGCTCTCCTGATAGAGGAGGGCTTCGTTCACGTTGTCGTAGGCGCCCGTCTCTCGGTTGATGCGGTCACGAATGATGCGGCGGTAGCCTTGAAGCTCGCCCGCAATCGGGGTGACGGCATCCTTGAAGGCAGGCAGCATCGCCTTGTCGTATTGCAGGGTGGTGGTGCGGATGCCTGCAAGGCGACGGGCAACGTCCTTCTCCGTGAACACCGTGCCCATCGGGCTGACGACATCGCGGGAGGCTTTCTCCGCACGGGCAAGGGTGCCAGCAAAAAACTGAGGCAGGAAGGCGCGACTGGCGAAGCGCTCAAATAGGGCCACCTTGTCGTTGGTGGGGCTGATCTCGCTGTTGCTGCCGTAGTACTTGTTGGTAATCATCTCGATAGCTGGTGTGGCCAGCGGACCGAGATCGTCACCAAAGATGATGCTCTTGGCGTAGGGCAGGGGGTTCTCTCCGCGAAAGGCCTGCGCCAAGACGTTGCTCATATTGGCGTAGGGCATCACGTAGTTCATCGGGAAGTAGGCAAACTCGCCCTTTTCTCGATTGGTGTAGAAGAAGGCGTTGGCCTTGTTCCGGTCGAAGCTCGGGATGGCCTTGGCCAAGTCCTTCTCCTCGTCTTCAAGGATGCCCTGTGAGCGATTGAACAGGGTGACGGCAGCAGCCGTGCCAGCGGCTACGCTACCCATCGACGCCAGCCGCTTGAGGCCGATGAGCTGCATCGCCTGATTACCCGTCTGGGACCCCTCCTGAATCAGCTTCACGGCATATCTCACCTGCTTCACAGCGGTGCGAGCCACCTCAAACTCAAAGGCACCGAAGTTATTGGCCAGCGTGAGGGCGGAGGCCTGACGCAGGCGCCGTGGCACCATCTCCTGCGTGACGAAATCGTCCATCGTCTGGCGTGCTGCCATCCGCTTCATCGCGTCCAGAGGGATGCCCGTGCTGCCATACATCTGCTTTACCTCCGTCAGATTGCCACGGTAGATGGCGTAACGGGCGGCAACGTCGGCAAAGCCGTAAATCTTGCTGAACTTGTCCAGCACCTTGGAGGCATCCTTCTCCCGTGCCGCCATCGACATAAAGCTGCGAAGTTCCTCGCTGTCGGTGCCTCCACGAAGAACGCCCAAGGCACGCAGCTCCTTCAGTTCTTCAATAATCTTCAGGTTCCTTGCAGGGTCGCCTCCGGTCCAGCCTAGGTCGCGCATCGCCATCTTCACGCCCATCGCCAGATTGCTGATGTTGATCTTGCCTGAGGTGGCGGCCAGCAGGAGATTGCCAAGCGCCTGCGGGGCCAGCGCTTCTGGCAGGTTGCCCACGGTCTTCATCGCCTTGGACAACGTAGCCGCCTTCATAAAGTTGGCCATCACCGGACCGTCGCCAAACAGGTTGGGGCTCATCACCTCGCCCAGCGCCTTGGCAAACTGCTCAGGCACGTAAATATTGGCTAGCTTCTCCCCGATGATCGGCCTGTCTCCAAAACTCATCTTTACGAGACCCTTTTGCGTTCCCGGTGTAGTCGTACCAATGCCAGAGTTGATGATGAAGGCGGCCATCTCATCGTCATACTTAGCGTGTACCACCAAGCGCGACTGAGCGCTCAGGGTAGACTTCATCACCATAAACGGGTCCTTCACCTCACCCAACCACTCGCGTGCAAGAGGGGAAAGTTCGTGGCGACTCATCAGCGGAGAGCCCACATTGGTCCCCGTCTTGACGCCCACCTTGCCGCTGGCGGCATAGTAGACATCGTTCATCATCCGATGCATCGTGGCCGATGCAGCCACCTCGGCGTCCGCCATCGTGAAATACGGAACACCGGCCCCTTGTTTGGGGTTCCTCATAACCATTGCCCCAGATGGGGCATTCGACCCAGCGCCTTGGGCCTGTCTCAACCAGTTGTCATAAATCTGCTGTGATAGCTCCTTGTGGTAGGCCTCTCGAACATCGTCCCTGTCGTAGTCTACGCCTCGCTTGGCGTTTGGGTCGTGAGCCGCATAGCTTCGACGGAGATAGGACTCCTCGATTGTCTTTCGATCAATCGTCTCCCGAACGTCGGGGGCTAGGTTGTCGTAGTTATCCAGAATGTACTTGGAGTACTCTGCACGACTTTGACGCCATTTCTGGACGAAGGGGGCCACCGGCGTCGGGAGGATGCCGTAGCTCGCCCTTCCTTCCATAACGCTGAGGAGGTCTGCATCGGTCACCTGTGCCGCCGGATTGGCCTTGTTCCACTTCTCCGCTTCTCGCTTGGCCATCGTTGCCAGATCAACGGCATTGTCCTCTAGGGCCTTGGCCGTATTGATGCGCTCCACCGATTGCGTCTTCACCTCGCCTCCCACCACACGCTCGGGGGACACGGCCCGATTGAGGGCGTCCTTGTCCATTTTGGCCAATAGGCTGGGGATGTGCGTGGCTCCATACGCGGCAATGCCAGCGGCAGCAGCCGAAGTGAGGGCGTTTTCGTTGCCGCGCTCTCGCTCCCGGTTGTAGACGTATGCTCCAACGCTGGCACCCGTACCGATCTGTGCAGCTTGTGCCGCAGCATTGTTGGTGATGAAGCGCCCTGCTTGGGCATAGCGCCGCTCCACGCCACCGGCCACGCCACCAAAGGCAGCGCCCATAGCGGCAGATGGCAACACCTCGTCATAGAACGCGGGAAGGCGCCCCTCGTCGATGGCCTTTTCAGCCGTGGTGGAGATAGTAGCCGCTACCCCGCCCTCGGTGGCGCGGATAAGCATAGGGCGCAGGAAGCCCTGTGCCTTCATCACGGCCTTGGTGGCCACGCCACCCGGGATGGCTGCGCCAATGCCAGCCCCTGCCACCTGACCGAGCTTCACCTCGCGGCCCGTCTCCCGCTCCTGTAGCTTCTGGTCGATCCAGTTGCCTATTCCAGCGCCACCACCAGCACCGGCGAAAGCACCTACGGGTCCACCTACCGCAAAGCCGCCCAAGCCGCCCAGAAGGCCGCCGCCAACCTCAAGCAGGGTGCCACGGGCCTGAGTGAGGAGGTTGGTATCCTCGGCCTGAGCGGCCATCTGCATAGTATCCTCCCTAGCACTCGGCCCAGCCACCAACTGCTCGGCCTCTTCTTGGGTAGGCTGACGGTTGGCGTCTACTTCAAACGTGCCCCTGCTGGTTTCTATCCTGTAGATTGGCATCCACCTACTTTATCGGCGTTTTTCCATCTCCTCAAAGCGGGCCAGCATTTCGTCTAGCGTCGCCCCGGGCCCCCTGAACGCCTTCCTGAGCTTGGTCCTTTGCTCATCGGTCATACGGCGAAGAATCCAACCCGGGGACCTGTCCTCACGCTTTTTGGTTTGAGGAAGTTCCTGATTCAAAACCGCCTCCAGTATCTGCCGCTTTCGCGCATCGGCCTCCGACTCCTTGCGCTTTTGGGCCATCTCTTTGGACAGCTCGTCTATCTGATTGCTAAGGCGGACAGCCGTAGGCGATTTTTTATTGGAGAGCGAATCATACCTAGACATCAGGGTGTCCAGCTTGGACTTGTCCGTCAGGTAAGTTTTCTGATTTTCATCAGTTCTCCAGCTTTCAGGCGTAAGAACCCGCTTGGCCTCAAGGCCAAATGCACGAAGGGCATCTGCAACGGCCTCGTTTCGATCAGCGCGAACCTGTGCTGTGCTGCGTTCGGAGGCAGCATCCTTCATAGGGGAGGGCGCATTTGCCGAAACTGCGGGCGAAGGGGCGCTCTCTGGGCCAGAGAACGGACGGGTCTGGCCCATAAAGCCCGTGGGGGTCCCAGCCAAGGACAGATTTGAGGTCTGGGAAGGGGCTTGGGCAGGTGGCTGAGCAGGAGCCTGCCCGGAGTCTGAGAAGGGCCGAATGCCGCCAGTAAAGCCTGTGGCAGCCGCAGCCAAGGATAGGTTTGCGGGCTGAGCGGGGGTCTGTACAGTCTGCTGAGCGGGGGTCTGAGTGGAAGTCTGGGCAGAGGCCTGAGCGGGGGCCTGAGTGGAGGCCTGAGCGGGATTGGCAGGCTGCGTCGCCTGCATGTCCTGAGCCGAAGGCGCTGGCTCAACACTAACAGGCTTTGGCTTTCCCTTAACTAAAAGAGCTCCCTTGCCAAAGTCGCGCAGGCGAGAGGCCAGCTCCTCTCGGGCTTCCAGCTTGCCAGCATCTCCAAGGGCGGATCGCAGATTCTCGACCTGAATATCCTGCTCAAGGGCGTTTCCGTCCTTCTCGGCTTGCTGGAACGCCTTTGCATAGGCAGCAATCTTTTCTCCTTGGGTCGCAGGAGGCGGCTTCCCGGTGTCGATCTGAGTCGAAATACCCCTTACCTTGTCGGTAAGGATTTCTCGACCATTGGCGTCCACGCTAATCCCGAAGCCCTTTTCCGTGCCATCTCGCACACGTTTTAGGAAGTCCGAGTTGGCAGCGTCCTCCTTTAGCTTCTGATCGGCCAGCCTCTTATCCAATGCAGCCCGCTCACGAGCCAGCCCAAGCTGCTCAGCATTAATGACATTGCCAAGTGCGCGGCTAGCCGCTTCAGGCGGGAGACCGGCTTCGGCCACGGCCTTCACCTTCTCGTCGTAGGTCGTGTCCTTCGTGAAGCCACGAGACAGCTCGGAATACCTGCCCCAAGCCTCATCCGTCTGCTTGGCCTGATCGAGGTCGTAAGCCATCTTTTTAACAGATGCCTCCGCCTGTTTGGCGTACAACTGCTTCATCTGGGCCTCGCGAGCCTTCTCGGCCAAATCCACCGTAGTTTGAAGCTCGGCGTTGAGCTTCATATTATCATTCAGCGTCAGCCCGCCACCCTTGGCCATCTTTGCCATCAAGCCATCCAACGCCTTCTGGTCAGGAGCAAAGTTCTTGAGGGTGGGGTCTTGTGCAAACGCCCTGATGAGGGAGGCGTTGCGGCCTTCCAGAACAGCATTCTGCTCACGCTTCTTCAGGTAGTCCTGAAAGCCCTGTGAGACGCCCTCGGATAGGGCTGCTGAGCCCTGCATCCGGCCCTGTGCAGCCATCTGCGCCCCTTGCAGGAAGGGAGAATAGTCTACACGGCCAAGGGCCGGATTGATGCCTGAGCCAATAGCTGCCATAGTTTTGTTTAGTTAGCGTCCGCCTCCGTAGCTGAATCCTCCTCCGGGGGCGCTCCACGGGGTTCCGGTCTTGGCTAGTGAAGGAGGAGGCGTGGAAGCAGTAGTGTTGCCTCCAAACACATTTCCCCAGTTGATGTTCCCAGCCGCAGCTCCAAGGCCCTTGGCGATGTTGCCGTACATATCGCCGGTGACCTTTGCATTGGCCCCAGCAGCCGCACCAGCAGCGCCAGCCACGGCAGCGTTGTAGTTGGCCGTGTTGGCGTTGTTGGCAAGGGCCAGATTGACGCCAGCATCGAGGTTGAACAGCTCAGGCGTGTTGCGCGTGGACATATTCATCGCCGTGTTCAGGGCGTTGCCCCCCATCGAGATGGCGTCCGCATTGCGACCAATGCCAGACAGGGCCAGCGCAGCAGGCGTGATGTTGCCATACTGGTTAGCCAACTGATTGGCGAACGAGCGGTCGGCATTGAGCATATTCTGCTCCATCCCTGTCGTGGTGTTGAGCCGGTTGAATCGAGCAGTGAGTTCGTCCAGACCAAACTGACGATTGGCCAGTTGGGCCTGCATATCCTGCTGGGAGCCAAACTGGGACACATTGAAGCCCATCTGCTGATTGGCCAGATTGGCTTGCAGATTGGCCTGCTGATTGAGCCGCTGTACGTCCTGAAGGTTCTGGATGTTGAACATCCCGGCCTGCATTCCGGCTTGCTGGTTGGCAAGTGCAGCCCGCAGGAACGCATCTTGATTGGCCAGATTGGCCTGAAGGTTGGTCTGCTGATTGGCGAGGTCGCCACGCAGCATAGCATCCACGTTGAACTGACCAGCTTGAAGCTGATTGCCCACGTTGGCCTGCTGGCGCTGGATGTCCGTGCGGAGGACATCCGTAGCAAGCTGCTGGCCCATCTGCTGGGCCCCAAGGAGCTGCTGGTTAATCTGCTGCGCCATTGCAATGTCCTGAGCAGAACGCTCACGGGCCGCACCTGCACGGGCAAGGGCCTCACCCGTGATGGAGGCATTGTCCATCAGTCGGCCAGAACTGGCATAGCCCTCTCGGGAGCCCTGCGTAGCCGCACGGATTTCCTCAGCAGAGAGCTGGCCCGGAGTAGCCGCCCGAGCCAAACCCTGTTGCTGAAGGGCTTGCGAAAGGGGGCTTAGTTGCTGGCCCTGAAGTGCCTGCTGGTAAAGGGATTCGCCAAGAATGCCTGCACCAATGCTTCCAGCCTGCACCTGTCCGGCCCTAACACGTTCAGCCGCTACACGTTCAGCCGCTACTCGCTCGGGCGTGAGAGTACCACCGTAGGCGATTTGGTCGGCCCGAACGTTAGCCGGAGCGTTGATGCCACGGGCCGTAATCTGCTGCCCAGTCCCGGGCTGCATTGCCAAGTCGCCCATCGCATTCAGGTAGCCACTCACCTGACGACCACCGAGGCCCTCCATCTGCTTCACCGCATTGGCGAAGCCGGGGTTGGCCGCCATATAGGCAGCAGTGGCCTCTGGGCCATAGGACTTTAGCTGGTCCAGCGTGTATTCAACATTCTGGGTGCTGAGGCGCTGATTAAGCTCCGCCATCCGGTCGGCTGAGTCGCTAAGG
>Ga0181343_1000553_pt1 | contig 16234 bp, 34 predicted proteins | sample Su13VDMLBSD_FD_130110 | JGI IMG/M metagenome (GOLD analysis project Ga0181343, IMG submission 130110) | Freshwater viral communities from Lake Michigan, USA - Su13.VD.MLB.S.D | ecosystem: Environmental > Aquatic > Freshwater > Lake | place: USA: Michigan | collected 2013-07-15 | reverse complement strand
GCGTCGTATCCGTTGAACCACGGGTTAGCCGTAGACAACAGGCGCAACAACGGGTGGTCGTCCGTTACCTCTTCGAAATCGTCGCCTAGTTCCGCGGCTTTCCGCATCACAACCGCCGACGGTTGGTGCGCGGTGTCGCCGCGCAAGCGCGCGACAGACTTACGCGACGCCGCGCGCGTATTCCACAATTGGCGCGTGGCATTGTCGCCGCGCACGTATAGCCGTAGTGGAGTAGACGCGACCGCGTTTGCGTTGATTGACGCCGCCGCGTAAATCCACGAATTGTAGTAGGCCACCGCGGCTTTGTGGTCGAACGGCGCCGCGCGCCCTTCGCCTGTCCGCATTTCGAAACTTCGGGTGGACGCGCTAATCCACGCGCGGGGGTCGGCGGCTTTCACGATGGCGCGTAGTAAGTTCATAGGTTCAAATTACCTTGAATAGAAAAGGCTTATGTCGCCGCCGTGCGGCGAGCGCAAGCGCAAGCGCGCACACGCCGTCGTCGTGCCCCGATTGGGCTTCATACGTAACCCTACCCGCGTTATATCGGAAACCGAACGACTCCAATTCGGCGCGCAACCAACCGTCGGGGTAGCGAACCTCTCGCGATTGAATCGCGGCGGATAGCCCCTCCATTATCTGTTGTTTGCTTGCGTTCGTGAATTTGAACCCTTCCGCGTTGCGGCACGCGCGGCAAATGTCTTCCGTGATTGGGTCGCCTACCCCTGTTGAGTCGATATACGCCGTCGTATTCCCAACGATGCGCGCGACGCGTTCGCGTGTCGCGCCCCAATCGGATTGCCAACGCTCCAACACGCATACGGCGCCCGACGAATCGACGCCACAACACACCGTCCAATCGTGCGATTTCGCAAGGTCAACGCCGAACGCGACAGGCGCGGCCGTCGATAGTGGCGCAACACACGCGCGGATTGCGTCGCCGCCAAACGGGTTACTACCGTCGTCGGTTGGTTCGGCTAGGTATAACTCGCGAAAGACATTGTCGGGAAGAATCGCGCGCGCCTCTTCAATTTCGCGCGCGTCCAACACGCCGCCGTCCACCGCATCCCACGCGGTAAGGCGGTGATAGGCCATATTCGGCGCGCCGCCTTCCGCCATTCGCGCAAGCCTGTATACCCAATTCTTGCGGCCCTTGACGTTGCCGATTATTCGTAGCGGCCCGCGCGTCGCGGTGAGTGTCGAACGCACCGCGTTGAACGCGGCTTCGGGGCACCGCGTCGCCTCATCTATGACGGCCGCGCTTACGTCGTCGCCGAAAAGGCTATCGGGGTTGTCGGCGGATTTGAACCATACGCGCGAACCGTTCGCGAGTCGCACGCACAATTCGGAATCGTTGTCGTCCCACGTGCGTTTTGCGGGGTCGGCCTGTCGTAGCATCGTCTGCAACCGCATATACCCGACGGTTTTCGTAACGTGGAACGTCGGCGCAATCCACCAATAATTCCCGCCGCGCCCGTTCCACGCGGCCGCGAACAACCACAACAGACAACCCGCGGTTTTCCCCGATTTCGTGCTAGCCTCAATTATCACGATACGCGCGGGGTCGCATATCGCGGCGAATTGCCGCGGGTACATAGCGGGCAAGGTAGGCGGGCTAACAATCACGAACCCGCGCCACCCGCGCGAAGCGTGATAGGCGCCAATTCTACGCGCTCCGTAGCGCCGCCACCGTCTAGACGTTCGCAACGGTCGGCCGCTACCAACGCGTCAAGGTTCGCGCGTTGCATAGCCAACAGCGTTTCCACGGCGCGCAACCTGTCACGTTCGCTAGCGGCGTTGGTTGCCATTTCGGTAACTAGGTCGGGCAACGTCGCCAACACGTGCGGCGGAATTTTCCAACCTTCGCGTAGCGCACGGCGAACAATCACCAACCCCGCGCGATGCCCGACGGCGTCTATAGCGGCATCGGTCGTTGGCGTTTCTGCGGGGGTGAGTTTTCGCGCGCGTGTCATGGCGTAGGCGCGGTGAACCGCGGGCTTCCCTTCGGGTCGTATGTCCAACCGATGTCGCACGATTCGTTGACAAACAACGCAACCACGGTAGCGCCGTCGGGCGGTGCCCATTCGGCGACGCCGTCCCAAAGTATCACGTTCTCTACAACGCTTGCAACGACAATAGCGTGTCGGTCGTTCATTGTTCCACCACCAAAACATAGCCCGCGCCACCCGCGCCACCGTCGCCCGCGCGGGCGTTGAAGCAAGCGCCGCCACCACCGCCACCGCTACCGCGGCCACCCGCGCCGCCGTTGCCCGCCACCGCGGCATTGTTGCCACCGCCGCCGCCGCCGCCCGTGCCGATGCCACGCCAAAGCCCCGACACGCTACCCGCCGTGCCCGCGACGCCCGCGCCGCCGCCCGCGGCGCCACCACCGCGCGTCGTGGTTTGCGAATTCACGCTACCGCCCGCGCTACCCGCCAACCCCGTTAGGCTTGCAAGGTCGAACGGCCCGCCGCCGCCGCCACCCGCGCCCGAAAACCAACCGCGAATGCCGCCCGTAGACACCGACGCGACGTTGGACGCGCCGCCCGCGCCGTACGCGACGCCGAACGCCGCTACGGCCGTTCCTGCCGCCGCGTTTGCGTTGCTACCCGCGCCACCACCACCGCCACCCGCGACAGATAGCGCATCGAACGACGTAGTACCACCGCCGCCGCCGTTGGTCGCGGTCGTGCCACCTACGCCCGACGTGCCGCCCGCGGCGATTGTGACGGTAACGGACGTCGCCACGTCCGACGCTAGCAACACCACGACGCCGCCGCCGCCGCCCGCGCCGCCACCACCACCGCTACGGTCGGCCGCGGTCGTGTTGACGCGTGCGCCACCGCCACCGCCACCACCGCCGCCGACTAGGTAGACGGTTACGGTTTCGGCGCCCGCCGACTTATAGAACGTGCCCGACGACGTAAACTCCGTAACTGTCGCGCCGTAAACCAACCCGTCGCTACCGACGCCGATACCCGCGCCCGTGGCTAGCGGTAACGTGTTCGGGTCGATTGTGGTTAGGTAGCGTGGGTTCATTCGTTCCGCCTTGCACGGTCGTAGCCGTATTGAATTTCGAACGCGCGAAGCGCCGCGATATGTACCCGCCTATCTCGCGACGCGGGTATCCGAATGCCCGCCAATCGGCCCGAATCAATCCATCGCGAAACTTGCGTGGCCGACACCCCTAGCCGCGCGGCTACCTGTCCCGTGGTGAACCATTCGCGCACGGGCGGTAGCGGTTCGTTTCCGCGGGGCGGTAGGTTACTCCGCGCGCGCATCGTCGGCATCCTCCACAAACGACGGCGGCACCGCGTACCAACCTTCGGGGATCGTTACGCGGTTCGCCGATAGCGTCCATTCGCCGTCGGCGTAGGTATAGACGCGGCCGCTAATCGTCGGCCCTATCCGAATCGGCGCGGCTTCGGGTACTAGCACCGTGCGCGCGCAACCAATCGCGGACACGGCCGCCGCCGCGGCGCAAAAGGCCACGATTGGTAGGCGCGTCGGTCGCGGTGGATTTTCCAATGTACTTTCCATAGGTCGACAGGATGGATTGCAGCACGGCCGACAGGAACGCCGCTAGCGCCGCGATCATTTCGCGCCCGCGCGTTCGGACGACACGCCGTTATCGCGGGCGGCGATAAGCCCTAGCCCCGCCATAACCGCGGCCGCGACCGCGCCCCAATCGGGAATCGTTACGGGGTCGTTATCCAACAACGCCGTAACCGCGGTACCGACCGCGACCACGATTGCCGCGACACCCGCTACCGTTGTACGCCACGACCCGCCTTTAATTGCGTTCATTGTTACCGCCTTTCTTCTAGTCGTTCGATTCGCGCGCGTAGCGCGTCCAATTCACGTTGGCTACCCGCGTCGGCCGTCGCGTTCGCAATTTGGGCTTTCGCGAGATCCTGCACGATGCTAGCCAATTCTTCGACGCGGCCTACGGTGTTCGATAGTTGAAAATCGCGCCGCCCGACTTCCGACCCGAACCACCATAGGCCACCGATAAGCGTAAACAATTGCGCTAGGTTCACGGTTCTATCCAACGCGGCTAGCGGGTGCGGTTTCATAGTAGCGGGTTCCCGTCGGCGCTTGCGATGGCGACGCGTAGCGCCGTTAGGTCGGCGAGTCGTAGCATTACTACCCATTCTGTATCGCCATCCTCGCGACATAAAACGGTCGGCACCGCACCCGCGACCGCGTCGCGTTCGGCTTGCCGTAGGAATTCGATTGCGGAGATTCGCGCGCGGCGCTTGATTTCCAAATGCACGGGCGCCGTAGTGGCCACGTCGGCGTCGCCGTGTCGCCCTGTCCGTTGCGCGGTGCGATGCGCGGCAAGCCCCGTAGCGGCCGTCCACGCGGCCGCGGCTTCGCGCTCCCCGACGGCACCCTTTGTACGCGAATTCGGCATGGCGCTAGTATCGGCGCGCGACGGCGTTACGTCTACCCGTAACGAAAACGCACGCGGTCGGAACGTCCGAACGCGTGCGCGGGTAAGAAAAGATATCGGTAGTCTAGCGCGATTCGGCGGCGGCGCGCTTCGCGCATTCTTCCGCGCAACGCTTCGCGCGTTCTATCGCGTAGGGGTCGCGGGCGTTTTCGGCGTACGCGTGGACGGTTTTGAAATTGACAGAAACGGCGACTAGCAACCCCGAAGCGCCCGACACGAAATCGAGCCGAACGGGTAGCCCGTGGATGCGCGCGACGATTGCCGATTGCCAACCGTTACCAACGCTATCCCAAAGGGGCAACGACCACGTAGCGTCGGCGGTGTTCAATTGCCACCCCCGATTTCGGTAGCGGCAAGGTGCGCGCGAAGCCCGCGCACGGTTTCACGTTGAACGGTTTTATACGCGACGTTGACGCGGCGACGGAACGCGTAGCCCGCGTCGTCGAAGCCAGCGCCGCGACTTGTGGCGAAAGCCCAACCCGCGGCGATCATGTCTGCCATAGCGTAATTGTTCGCGGCGATATGCGCGGCGCACGCGGCGCGGCAAGCGTTCGTTAGTTCCGTGGTCGTTGCGTTCGTGTACATTGTGTACCCCTGTCGTTGTCGGCGTCGGCCGCCGCGGCCTGTCGCGTTCGTCGCGACGCGGTGAGTATAGCGCGGCCCGCGTGCGTGTCAACCTACGTTGGACAGAATCCGCGAAGAATTGCAAAAAGAATTCGGCCCCATGCGGGGCCGATGTCGGTAGCGCGGTCGTCGATTAGGCGCGCGCGGTCTCGGCCGCGGCATCGGCGACGACGCGGCGCCACGCGCGGATCGACAGGCCGACGGTGCGAAACTTGCGGGCGAGTCGTTGCGCGTCGCGTTCGTTGTTGCCCGTCAACCACGGGCGCACGAATTCGATAACGGCGGCGGGTGTGGTGTTTGCGGTGTCGGTCGTGGTTGCGTTCATTGTGTACCCCTATCTTCGCGGTCGGCCCGCGTGGCCTGTCGCGTTCGTCGCGACGGGGTAAGTATAGCGCGCGGCGCGCGCGTGTCAACCCGCATTGGACAGAATCCGAAAGAATTCTACCGCGCGGGCACGACGACGAACCCGCCGCGCTCCACCGCCGCGGATTCGGCGGCCGACAGGTCGGCGAACACGCACGGGCAATCGAACACGACGCGCGTACCGTCGGCGTCGCGGTCGAACACGTCGCCCGTGCCGCGGCAATCCGCGCACGTTGGGCACGGCCGAAGCGTTACGGGGGCGCTCAAATGCCACCCCCAACGCATCGGTAGCAATCGGTACGGATTTCGTCGTCTGACAACCAACGGCCGTTCGCGTTCGCGAACAACACGCGGAAATTTGAACCCAACACGAACGACGCGGCGGCCGCGAACGAACCGCGGCGAACCTCTTCGACCATAATTTGCAGCGTGATTTTTTGTTGGCGGGTAAGCCCGTCGATAATGGCGGCGGCTTGCGCGTGGGTGAGTGTAACGGCGTTCGTGTCGGACATTTGGCAACCCCTGTCGGCGCGGTCGGCCCGCGTGGCCTGTCGCCCGATTGGCGACACGCGAAGTATAGCGACACTTCGGCACGTGTCAACCGACGTTGGACAGAATCGGCAAAGAATCACAAAAAGACACGCGCCCCCGTTCGGGGGCGCGCGGCGCCGTCGGGCGCTGGGGTTAGTTCCAATCGCGTTCAGCGTCGCGGTGCGCGTCCACCGCCATTTCGTCGGCGCACGCGGGCGCCGTCGCCCACACTTGACGCGACGCCCAAACCGACGTGCGCCACATAGCGCGGTTGCGGAGTACGCCCGCCTTGCTGCAATCGCGCGCGGCGGCGCTACCGAAGCCCGCGACGCACACGCCGTCGGCGTTGTAGAGTCGCGTACGGAACTGCGAAACGCCGTGGTAATTACGTTCTAGGCGCTCTTCGAAGTAGCCGCCCGCGCGCACAATCTCCGCGGCGCGAAGCGCGCGACCGCGAAGGGTTGCGAATCCCGCGGCGGCGCGCGCGGCGCGCATTTCGGCGGCGGTTGGTTCGGTCGTCGTGGCGGTCGTTTCGGTGGTGAGCATTTGTAACCCCTGTCGTCGGCGTCGGCCGCCGTGGCCTGTCGTGCGAATCACGACACGCGAAGTATAGACAGACTTCGGCACGTGTCAAGTAGCATTGGACAGAATCCGCGAAGAATTGCAAAAAGACACGCGCCCCGTTCGGGGCGCGCGGCGGTCGGTGCGAATTAGGCGGCACACGCGACAGGCTTTACAGGAACATTCGCCGCGGGCGTTGCGGGAATACGTCGCACATTACGCGGCAATTTGTGCGACGTGAAACGCTTCGCCGATACGGGGTACATTCGCCACGACGCGCGCGCCTCTTTCTCGGCTTCCTGTTGTGTTGCGTTTTCCATGATCGGCACCCAACGCGAAACCGTTCGGTATTCAAGACACAACCCGCGACGGTCGCGGCGCCCGTCGGCGTCGAATTGGTATTCGGTTTGCAACAATTCCAACGTGACCGACGTCGAATTGTCGTTGGCGACGATGCGGAATACGCGAGCGCGAACGGTGAGAGTACGTGCGTTTTGCGTGGTGCCCATTGTGTAACCCCTGTCGTTTCGCGGTCGGCCCGCGCGGCCCGTTGCCGTAGTGGCAACACGGATAAGATAGCGATACTTCGGCGCCTGTCAACCGACATTGGACAGAATCCAAAAAGATTCCCAAAAAGACACCGCCCCGCGGGTGCGCGGGGCGGCGTCGGCGCGCGGGCGGGCGCGCGTGGTTACGCGTGGGGGTCGCGGTACGAATCGGCGCGGCCGACGTAGGCGCGGCGTCCGTTGCCGTCGGCGGCGTCATAGACGCCCTGTTGTTCGCGGCTTGCCACGTAGCGTTCACAACCGCCCGTAGCGTCGCCGTCAATCTGTACCAAAATCGACAGGCGCCGACTCCCGCCGAATTGCACCCCCGCCACCGTGGCGGGGTATCGGTCGTTACCAATGCACACGGTAGCGGGCATACCGACCGCGGGCGCGACGTTCGGAACGCCGTAGCGTGCGTGGGCGCTCAATAGCCACCCCCAATCGCAACCAATGCCGAAGGATGCGCGAACACGGCGCCGTCGTAGTGGTCGTGTTCGGGGATTGGTTCCAACCAATCGCCCGCCACAATGTCGGCGTCGGCGTCGATCTTCGCGAAGTGCGGCGCGATCTTGAAAAGCCCGCCCATTTTGCTGTCGGCCGCGATAACGCGCGTAACCGTAGCGTTGAACGGGCGCGGGCTATTCGGAACGTTGACGACGACGTGTTGCCCGACGGTAAACTTACACATAGCGAAACCCCTTGCATTCGGCGTCGGCCGCCGTGGCCTGTCGCGTTCGTCGCGACGCACACACAATAGCAACGCCCGCGCCCGTGTCAACCCACGTTGGACGAATTCCGCAAGAATTCCGAAAATAGCCGCGGCGGGATTCGAACCCGCAACACCCGCCACCTAAAGACGGTGCGTCTACCGATTGCGCCACGCGGCCGACAGGCGCGCCCCAAACCCCGCGGGCGCCGTGCGCGCGCGCGTGCGGGGCCGCATCATTCCCTACTCATTCCGAATAGCACCCCTTGCGCTAGACGTTCGGCTATCGCGTCGCAATAGCCTTTGTCGATTTCGATACCGACCGACGGCACGCCACACAATCGCGCCGCGACTAGCACCGAACCGCTACCCGCGAACGGATCGACGACCGATGCCGCGTCGGGGAACATATCGGCGAGGATACCCGCGAACAACCGAACGGGCTTTTGTGTCGGGTGGACGCGGCGCCCGCCGTCGTCGTTGACGACGCCGCCATGTAGGATTCGGTACATTCGTTCAAACCCGCTACGCTTCGACGTCCACGCCATTTCGAACGGGCTACCCAACATACGGTCGGCGGCTTCGGTTACGCGCTTGTCCCAACAGATCCACCGCCCGCGATGCGGCAACAGGTGCGGGAAGCAATTCGCACCGAACACCACCGCGTCGTCGGCGCAATCTAGGCGCGTGAACAACCACCGCGCCATTTCGTCGTCGGCGTCGCCGTGGATCGTTGACCAATCGCGCGTGCTAGCCGTATGCCCCGCCCATTGGACGCCGTAGGGCGGGTCGGTGAGTAGCACCGACGCGCGGGGTAGGTTCGGCAGAATGTCGCGCGCGTCGCCGTGGTATAGCGTCGTTAGGCCGTCGCGGTAGTACGGTTCAACCATTGGACAGGTGCCGCCGACACTCCGCTACCGCGGTTCGTGCCATCATTGGTAGCCGCGCGGTTTGCGCGTCGATTAGTTCCACCAATTCCGCGTCGGTGGTGTCTGCGGGTACGCGGATTCGCACCGATAGCCACGCTGTCGCGTGTTCGGAATCGCGTTTGATGTTGGCGCGCGTTTCGCGCGGTTCCCACGCCGTTACAGACTCCCCGCACCGTCCATACGCTGTCTGCATTTGCTGTCCTCCGATTGCATTTCGAACGCCACGCGTTCGACTAGGTCAAGCCAATTGCACCTATCCCGCCACGGTAGCGCGCTCCACCGTTCCCAATCCGCTAGCGCGGCCGTGTGGCTACGGTTGATAGCGGCGGCTACGTCGGGCCACGACGGCGACGGGCGCGCGCATTCGCGTAACGCCGCTACTAGCACCATGCGCCAATCTCGCGACGCCATAGCCCGTAGCGCGGCGGTTTCCCGCGGCGTATACGTTTCGGGGCCGTGGATGCGGTTAGGGTTGGCGGCTAGGTAGCGCACCGCGTCGCCGATGTCGCGTTGTGTGTAGGTCGTCATTCGACGACTTCCCAAACGCGCGCCATGCGTCCCGACCGCGTCGGGCGTTGGCCGTGCGCGCGAATGACGCCGCACCGCATAAGTTTATTGATAGCGGCCGACGCGCTTTGGTGCGTCATACCCAACCGCGCTTCGATTTCGTCGCACGTTGACGGATTCTCCGCGATTGCGCGGCGGATACATTCAATCGCCGAATCGGGCGCCGCGCGATACGCGGCGTCCTGTACGTCCCATCGCGTCGCCTGTCGCGCGGTCGCCCGCGGCGGGTTGTCGATTGCGAATCGGAAGATACCCAATTCGTCGCCGCGGGTTCGTCCGTGGTTGTATTCAATCATTCGAAAGCGCCTTTCGTAGTCTGCGGATTTCGTCGGCGGCTTCCGCCCATTCGCGACCTAGCCGCGACAGGCTAGCGCCGTCGATTGGTACGGTTTCGTTCCGTCGCGTGGCGTAACGGCTAGCGGCTACGGATACCGTGCCGTTCCATCGCGCGCGGGCTTCTATGTCGATAGCGGAAAGGGGCACGTGGAATATCCCCGCACCCTCAACAGGCGGCGCCACGTGCGCGTCGTCGTCGTCGTGTGTTGGCGTGTCGATCATTCGCGCGACCTATCGGCCAATTGCCACAACAGCACGCCCGCTACCCCCAACGCGACGACCAACAGCACCAACGACGCTACGACGTCGGCGCAACAATCCCGCGACGCGGGCGCCGTCGTCGCCACGCGCGCGGGTTGTTGAGTCGTTGCCGCGTCGTCGTTCCACACATTCGGCTTTCCGTACCGATATTGCGCGAACGGGTCGGCGGGATTCGTCCAAACGCTGTTGGTTGTTGTGGTGCGTTGTGTCATACGTTCACGGGTTCGGGCTTCGACTTGCGCGGGCGCCCCGCGGCTTTCTTCACGATACCACCCGTGAACTTATATTCCCGCATGACGGCGCCGCCGTTCCGTCGTAGGTCGCGTACCGTCAACATCGGTTGGCGAAGGTTCGCGGCTTCGCACGCGCGCGCGAAACTCGCATCGGGGATTCGGCCGCCGTTCAACCAATTACATACGGTTTGCGGCGACACGTTCACCGCGGCGGCGAGTCGGCGAACGCCGATAGCGGCAAGCGCTTTGTATGCGTCGTCGTCGGGCGAGAGTGTCCAAAAAATTTCGGCGTGTGCATTCATTGTTCGTATCCAATCACCGCGCGCATAGCGCGGATAGTGAGTTGTCCTAGCCAAATCCAATACCACGCGCACGCGGTGAGAATCGCGGCTACCGCCGTAATTCGCACAAACACGAACCCCACGGCGTATAGCCACGGGTACGCATCGTCGCCGCGCATTTTGTCGTCGTCGTCGTAGTCGGGCATCATGCGTTTTCACCCTTCCGCCGTGCGTCGTCGCGTTCGGCGCGTAGCCGTTCGATTTCGTCGGCGGCAAATTTCAGGCCATCGGAAACCTCTTGCACCCCTTGTTCGTCGGCGCCGATTGCCCACGCGCGAAGCCGCGCCACGATGTCGTCGGTATCGTTCATCGTTGCCCCTTCGGCTTGCGCCCGTCGCGTTGCATCCGTTCGACGACTTCGCCGCGCCAAATCTCAATTTCCCGCGGGAATTCGAACGCGACGCGCGCGCGGCCGTCGCCGCGAATAGTTACGGTAATTGCCCCCAACGCCACGCCGTCGCGCAACACTTCGAACCGTTGTTTGTCGGCTACGGTGATTACAAGCGCCACGCGGCACCCCCTGTCGGAATGGCCGCGCCGCCCGCGGAGATGCGCCGCGGGCGGCGTGGCGTGGGGAATAGGCGCATAGCGCCCCCGACGTTACCGCGCGTCCTGCGCGGGATTCCCGCTACGTCGGCGGGGGTTGCGTGCATTGTAGCCGTATGTTCGTTCATTGGTACCCCTTCGCGGCGTTCGGTACGCCGTAACCGTGCGGCGTGTGCCGCGTGTCTAGTGCCATTGTATCACGATTCAAGCGCGGCGCAAACGATGAACACGTGCGCGCGTTGCCATTCTTCGATTTTCGCGGGTAGTGGTTCGACGGGTAGCCATTTTGCCGCGCGCATTCGCGCGACAGCGTCGGCCACACGGTCGCGCGGTTCGACGCGTAGCCGTTCCACGCACCGCGCGCGGTCGCGCTCCAACGTCGCGACGATGTCGGCGCGTTCGGCGTCGGGTGATTTCTTCGGCTTCGCGGCTTCGCGTGCGTTGCCCGTGTTCGCAATCCGACGGTAGACGGCTAGCAATTCCGACAGGCGAAACACGGTACTAGTGCATTCCACGCGGTAGTCGTCGATTGCGGCCGCCAACCACCGTTGGTTGAGATTGGACAGGCGCCCGACCGCCAACCGCCGTTCGTCGTCGGTTGGTTGGTACCGCGGCCATAGGCCGTTGATTCGTTGGCGGTTGGTTTCCCATGTTGCATCGGCGTGTTCGGTTGTCATATGCCACCCTTCCGCGCGTGCGCGCGTAACACACGCGTAGCGTGTGTTTCTTCTCTTCTCTTCTCTTCTCTAGGTAACGCGGTTGTAATGTCGCCTTTAGGTAACGCGGTTGTAACGGTCGAACCGTTACGCGCGCGGTGAGTCGCGACGCGGCGCGCGGTTTCGGCGCGACTCTTCGCCGTGGCGCCGTTGTGTTCGTCGAATCGCGGGATAGCGGGCGAACCGTCGGACACGTCGCCCAACCACCCGACGCCGCGAAGCGCGGCCGACAGGGTTAGCCGTTCGGCAATCGGCCCGCCGCCTAACGCGTCTACGTCGGCGGTCGTGTGGTAACGCAACACCCCGTCGGTGGTGAATTCATCCGCCCACGACCACAACGTAACCAACGCACCGACGACCGTTGCAGGGTGCAAGCCCGTTGCACGCGCCACGTACGCTACCCGCGGGTCGTTGTGTAGGTTCGTTCGTACCTTGATCCATGCCACGCTATCCCCCAATTCTGCGCGCGCGCGCAATCGCGACCGCACGGCGGACAACGTCGAACCGCATCGAATCGTCGGCGCATTCCCACAACAGCAACGCCACGCGTACGACGTCGGGCGCGACGCGTAGACGCCGTGCCACGACGTCGCGACGCGGCGACAGGTGCGCGGGCATCATGTCGAACACGATCCCCGCCACCGCGATTTCCCGCGGTAGTTCCGTATCGGGCCACACGACGTCGGCCGCGGCGAGAGATTCGGCAAGCGTGAACGGTGCCGACGACGGGCGACGGCCGACGACGTCGGCCGCGGCCGTCGGGGGAAGTTCCCCCGACGCCGCGACAGGGTTAGAACGGCAATTCATCGTCGGCGCCCCTTTCCGTCGTTGGTGCCACGGTTCGGACGTCTACCAACATTGGCATTTTGCTACCGCGCGATACCACAACGGGGATAAGCGTTTGCCCGACCAATTCGGGTAGCCACGTGGCTATGGCTATTGTGCCGCCTACCACGTATTCGGTTAGGTTGCCGTCCGACAGGAAGCCCGCAACGCGGTAACTACGGTTTCCGACGTTCCGCGTTTCCAATCGGTGCAGCACCGCGGCCGCTATGGCGGTAGGTTCGTCCGTAGCGGCGTTCCCCGCGTCGGGGGCGGCCGTCGGCGGGTTCGGTGCGTCGGACGCCGTAGCGGGCATCGTAGGGGCATTTCCCGCAAGCGCCGAATTTACCGCCGCGGCGCCCGTCGAACGTGGCGCGCGCTTCGGGCCGTCGGTCGGTTCCGACGTTGCGGGCGCGACGCGGTCGCGTACCCCGTGCCGCGTTTCGTTACGGTCGTCGTTGCGGCCGTCCATATGCCCCGATTCATCCTCGCGAGGTAGGCACAACAGGTCGCGCAACCAATACGAAAGGCTAGTGGTCAACGCCGACGCCACCGCCTTATCGACGGGTCGCCCCTTTTCAACCACGATAGGCCACACCACCACCGATTCGGCCGATTCGCCCGTCCAACCGTGGCACACGGTTAGACGCGACTGCACGTACAGGCCGTCGGCGACGATTTCCCAACCCGTGCGGCGGGCGACAACGCCGCCCTTTTGCAACGCGTCGCGACACGCCGAAATCATCCCTTCCGCCGACGTATACGCGTAGCGGTGGAACGTATTCCGCGAATCCTTCGATACGCCCGATATCGCGCCTTGCGCGACCAACAGGCCGTCGGAGAGAGACACCGTACCCGAACGCGGGCACGCGGTCGGCGCCGACGTCGTCGGCAACGGCGGTCTTTCTTCTATCGGCGCGGCGGGGCGCGACACGCCACGCGCCATTCGGCTTTCGCGTCGTTGGTCGTGCATTGGTTCCGACGGATTCAAGCGCCACCCCCAATCGCCCACGCGGGGAGCGGCAAATCTTCGATATACCCCGAATAGCCCGACCACACGCCCGACGCGGTCGCGGCCGCGTACGCGTTGCACGCGGCTTCAATCGTCGGCAACATCGCGTCCAAATCCGCGTCGGCTAGCCCGTACGTCGCTACACAATGAGGCGCCGCCTTTTCGACGGCAACCAACACCGCACCCGTAACCCGTCGGCCGTTCGCGCGCAGAATCTCGCGATAGAACGCCATTTGGAGATAGTAGCCGTAATCCACGGCCGACCGCGCGAAGGCGCGCGGCGCGGCGCACGTGGTGGTTTTGAGGTCAACCAACATACCGTCGGCGCAATAGGCGTCTACCCGACACTTGCACGGCACGCCGAATAGGTCGGCGGTGAACACACGTTCGGCGAACGTAACGCGCGACATAATGAGGCTTGCGGCGTTGTGTTGTTGCATCGCCGCGACCATCGCACCCACGCCCGCGTATTCCGATTCGTCTACCACGGTTTTGCCGACGTTCAACGCGGCGAATGCTTCGGCCGCCTCTTTCCCCGCCTTTGTGCGGCGGTCGAATTTCGCGCTAGTCGCGAATTCGTTCGGGAAATCCGCGGGGCGCAACGCCGCACAATGCAACGCGCGGCCGACGCGAAACGCGTCGGTATCCTCTTCGGCGCTGTTCATACGCGCGAAGAGGTGCGCGGGGGTTTGACTTGCAAGGGTTTTCACCCACGACGCGCGCAAGCCCGCAAGCGCGGCGTATTCGGCTTCCGACATGATAAGGCCACTATTCATCGCGTACCACCCTTCCGACGCGTAGTGCGTCCACGTTGCAAGAATTCACGTTCGACCGCGCACCCGAAAAGGAAGGCGCACCCGACGACAACCAACAATGCGAGAATGTCCATTATTAGAACCCTTGCGCCGTCCGTCGGCGCGACGTTCCGCCCGTGTGACGGGTAGCCCGCCGCGAATCGCGGCGGGTTGGCCTGTCACACGGTAGCGGCGAACATATTCCGAATGGACGACGCGCGCACCCCTTGCGCCTTACGCCAACCACCACCGCGGGCCTTTGTTTCGTACGCGTTGCCGTCGGCGTCCACGCCGACAGAATGTTGGTACAGGCCGTCGCCGTTGTGCGTGGTTTTCAAACCGCCTACGCGATAGGCGACCAAAACCGCGCGACCCTTGACGGCACCCGTACCCGAACGAATCACGATTTCCTTTTGCATGACTAACCCCTTGCGCCGCGTTCGGGCCGCGGTTGCCCTGTCGCGTTGGGCGACGTGCAGACGGTAACGCTATCGGCGTTACGTGTCAAGCCGCATTGGACATAATTCGGAAAAATTTCGGTAACGCACCCGCGCAAGGTATTATGCGACGCGTGGGGCGCGTACGAATCCGAACCAACACCGATACCACCGCGCAAGCAATCACCGCGACGCGCGACGACCTACGCGCCGCGTGGGCTATGGCCTGTCTAATCCGTAGCGGGCGCCGCGTGCCGCGCTCCGTGGCCGTTGCCGTAACGGGCGACAGGCGCGCCCGTATCGACGTCTACCGAATCCTTCGCGCCATGTCGGAACGCGCGCCCCTGTCGCGGCCGACGTTCCTAGACGCGCCTACGCGCCTAACGCGCGCGCCGACTATGCCGCAAATGCTAACCATGATAGACACCCTTCGGACGACGCACGACCTAGCCGACCGCGAATTGGTGCGCGCGGCGGTGAACAATTACCGCGGCGTGATTCTCGCGAAGTTCCACCGCGAACAATCACGAAATGAGGGTATCTAGAATGGTTTCGCCGCCCGCCGTGTTCGCGGGTAGCACGTAGCCATTTTCGTACATGGCAAAGAATCGGTCGAATTCGGTATTGAATTCGCCTTCCCCGTTGTTTGTGACCGTCAACCCTAGGTGGTCGTTGTTCACCCAATCGGTCGAACCCGCAAGAATTACGAACCCTTGCGAACCCTTCGCCGATTGCCGTACTTCGGCCAAAACCAATTCGTCTAGATACATGATGCCGCCCGAATTGAGCGCGGTAGTTTGTTCGACCACCGCGTATACCGTAGACGGTAGCGACAGGGGCGCGCGGAAAAACGCATATTGCCAACCGTAGGTCGTGCCGACGGTATAGGGGATAGACACCGACGTACCCGATACGACGGTGCCGCCGTTGTCCTGCAACGATACGCGCACGGTGCCCGCGCTTGCGGCGACGTTGACGCGCGCGGCAATCGCCAACACGTACAGACGGTCGGACGTAATCGCGTGCGGCGTGCCCGCGTCGGCTTGCATTTGTTGGCGAACCTTCGCAAGCGTCGAACCGTCGCCGATCATTTTGAACGCCGAACCGCCGCGGTAGGTAACGCTAGTCTCTTGCGCGAAGTGTGTACCCGCGGTGCCCGTGCTAACCGTCCAATAGTCGGGGATATTCGCCGTCGTGTAATTCGTGAACGCGCCGTTTCGTAGCAATTGTTCGTAGCGCGCGCCCGTGTCTAGCGCGGCGTTTAGGCACGACATCACGAACCGCGCGCCGCTACCCGACGGGAATCGGTAGTCAAGGTTCGTATACGCGGCTTGCCCGCGTACTTCGAAAATCTCCGAACCGCGCGCAATTTCGCCCGATTGCGAATCGGCGATACAACGAATTTGCAGACGTTCCGTACGGATGTTCGGGAATTGGGTGATACCACCCTTTAG
>Ga0181343_1000552_pt1 | contig 16265 bp, 30 predicted proteins | sample Su13VDMLBSD_FD_130110 | JGI IMG/M metagenome (GOLD analysis project Ga0181343, IMG submission 130110) | Freshwater viral communities from Lake Michigan, USA - Su13.VD.MLB.S.D | ecosystem: Environmental > Aquatic > Freshwater > Lake | place: USA: Michigan | collected 2013-07-15 | reverse complement strand
GTTGTAGGTGCTGGCGTTCTGGAGCGCAGGCGTTGCAGACAACAAGGCACGCAAGTTGCGGTCAATCGCCGCACGGTTTGCCGCAAACTGCTGAGACTTGGATGTCATGCCGCCGTAGGCTTGAATCTCCCTCGGGCTCAGTAACGAACGCGGACGGGAAGTCACGCTTGGGGGCGTAAAGGTGTAGCCAGCGCCAGTGGCAGGCCGAAGCTTGGCAGCCGGGGTGTAGTCAAACTGACCCGGCATGCCGGGGATCGCGGTGCGCGGGGCGCTTTCTCTGAACGCCGTGTCCAGCGCAGGCTGCCCAGCCGTGTAGATGTCAGGCTGTGTTGCCAGCGGCTGATAAACAGTTGGCGCGGTGTACGTCGGCTGCGTCTGCGGGAACGCAGAGGATTTAACCACAGGCGGCACGTAAGGTTTTGGCGGTGGCGTCACCATGTTGAATAACAAGCTCGGATCGACACCAGCCTTGCTCAGGTCATCAAACGTGTAACCACGCTCAGTCGCGTACTCCAACATCTGCGCGCGCTCAGCGGCATCAATGCCGCCCTGCTGCAGGTTCTCTACGTACTGCCGGCCCTGCGCATCCAGCGCAGCTCGCCCATCCTGCCCAAGCTGCCCAAGCCTCGCCATCTCGTTCATCAAATCCGGACTGCGCTCATACGCAGAGGTCAAGCCTGCGGGGGTCGTAAACTGCATCGCCGGAGCCTGTGCCGGAATAACCTGCCCCGTCGCCGTGAGTTGCCCAGCCGGCTGCTGCACCGTGAAGATCTTGTCCAACACCGCCCGATTAACACCCGCGTTGATCAGGTCAGACGTGCTGATGCCCGACTGCAGCAGTATGTTGTACGCTTCAGGGCCGGTCGGCGCGTTGGGGTTGGCTAGATACTTCTCGCCCTCTGCCCGCAGATTAGCGTAGTAGTCGTTAACCGTCTGCTGACCACCCTTTGCCATCGCCTCTCGGTAGGCAGCAGATACGCCCGCCGCATCACCGCCTTCAGCCATCCGTACCGGCAGCCGCGCCAGCATCTCTCGTGAAGTCAAATTTGGCATATCAACACAGCCTCAGAAATAAACGTCTCGCCCCGAATCGCAGGCATTGGGAGGATTTTAACTCAATAATACTCCGGCACAAGCGATTCGTCACCCACCTCATCCTCCTCGTCCGTGTTCAACGCAATAAAGTTCCCCGCTCGGAACCTCATCAACGCCTGCGTCGTACTGTCCACGATGTCATCGTTGTCACCGTTGGGGAACGCCGCACACTCCTCAATCACCTCCTGTGCCCAGTGGTCCTGCGTCGCCCACACCATGCCCGACTCAAACAACGGCGCAATCGCATTCGCCCGCGATACCTTGTCCTGCCCAGCCCGACGCCCACCGGGCGAGTACATCGTCACCGGAATCCCCATCCGGCGAAGCTCCTGCTGCAACGTCGTCCCCGTCGCCTTCGCCTCAATCAACACATTGTCCGGCTGCCAGTATGCGTACTGATCCTTCGCCACACGCTTGAGCTCCGGAAAGTCCCACCGACCCTTGCGCATGTCCATCAAAAGCAAATTCGGACCCGCATCCTCCGTCGGGTAAAACACCCCCCACGTCGTGATCACCGAATAATCCGCCGTCTCCTTCTTAGAATACGCCGTGTCATACGACTGAATAATGTACTCAACCGGCGGCAACACATCCCGCTCCCAGATCCGCCACCACTCCCGCTTGAGAATCGCACCCTCATCCGCCGTCGGACGCTGCTGGTACATCGCGTTCCAACGCTGTACCCCAAGCTGAGCCCGCACCGCCTGCAACTCCTCCAACTTCCAAAACGACGGCCACAGCGGACGCTCCTTGGGCGTACCCTCATCAAAGATCGCCGGAAACTCAATCACCTCCCACTTGTCCGAGCCAAACGAGTTCTGACTCTTGATCAGCCGAGCAGTCAGATCCTTCGTCCCCCAGCGCGTCATGATCACAACAACAGCCCCGCCCGGCTGCAACCGCGAGCGAGGACCCGCGCTGTACCACTCCCACGCGTTATCAAGCGCCAGCGACGACATCGCGTCCTGCTCGCTGTGCGGGTCATCAATGATCAACAGGTCAGCGCCCCGTCCCGTCATCGCACCACCCACACCCACCGCAAAGTACTCACCACCCTTACTCGTCTCCCAGCGCCCCGCCGCCTTGCTGTCAGCCTGCAGCTCAACCCCCTCAAACAAATCCTTGTAGTTCTGCGTGTCCATCAGGTTACGCACCTTCCTGCCAAAGCGAACCGCCAGCTCACCCGTGTGCGTCGCCTGAATAATCTTCAAGTCCGGCCTGCGACCCATCGCATACGCCGGCAACAAGTACGAGCCAAACTCACTCTTCGTGTGACGCGGCGGCATGTTGATAACCAGCCGCTTCAGGTCACCACTGATGATCCGGTCAAACGCATTCGCCATCTTGCTGTGATGCGCCGAGAAAATAGCCTCCGGCCAAGCATATCGCGCAAAGTCCAAAAAGCTCGACTTGCTCCGCTCCCGACGATCCAACAACGCCAGCCTCAACTCCAGCCGCAACCTCTGCGCCTCAACCTCCTTCGCGTCCATATGCATTCGCAATACCTTTTCAAAATTTGCAAAAAATTTTTAGCCCACTCAATTCCACAACACATGGGGGCCATTTAGCCATATCCCTCCCAAAACACAAAAGCGAAAATACTTTTGGGGGCTGGATTCACTGTGCGGAAGCCGGCTAAAGCGGCGGGCTCGCGCACGGCGGCCCAGCGGCGGGTCGCGGCTCGATCCCGGCCAGTCCGCCAAACGAATCGGCGCTAGGGTACCTTGCAAATGAGAATGCTTCTCATTCGTTTTTGCTATTTCCGGTAATAACAATTACCGGAATTAGTGACTTCAATGAAATCAATGACTTACGTGTTTTCATCACAGCCGTCATACCCAAAACACTACATCTTGTGGTCGGCACCCCGCCAGCGCCCCGCCGAACTGCGTGCCGGGCAGCGTCCGGGCAGCCTGAGCGCAGCCCGGCTGGGCGTCTGGCCTTGGGGAAATTCCCCGGTTTTTCGGGGCTTGGCACTGGCCGAGGGGGCTATTCTCGGTTCCCCCCACATTCCCCCATCCCTCCCGCAGCGCCGTTTCATCCAGTAGATTGCAGTATAATCCATTGGGATCAGTCACTTATATTTATGAACGCCGCCCGCGAGTTTTATCGTTCAACTTTTTCGATGAATCCGGCCTCTTTTTAGCCAAATACAACTGCTTTTCCGATCATTATTGAAGTGCCTGCGGTGCCCTAATTGCTCCGGCTATATTGCTCCAGCTACATTGCTCCAGCTCACCCTAGCAGTTGTCTGGCCCTGATAGCTGGATTGGTGTGGCGTTGGGTTGGGTGCATCATGATTTCAGACCGCCTTGTGAGCAGCCCCATGAACCGCCTGATGAACCGCCTGATGAACCGCATCATGATAGCTGTATATCCATACACCCAAGATCACTAACCAATCATGATGCCGCTGTTCTCCATCAGCCGTGACGACAGCCTCCGCAGGCGAGGGTAACAAGGTAACTACTCTATAGAGAGTAGTTACCCTTTGTTACCCTAATTCGCCCTTTTTGCCCCCGTTTGGGTAACAGTTGTTACCCTCGTAATGTTACCCTTGTTACCTGAGTGTTTATACAGTACTTTTATGCGTTTCCCCGTACTCAGCTCAGGCATTCTTGCGAATCAATCAGCCGTTCTTGCGAATCAACATGGCGCCGGAAGCGATCTCATCCAGCATAATCCAGCCATGCTCATGCGCGGCGATAACCTCTCCAAGCAATAGCTCGTTGATGGGCCTGCCCTCTACGGATGGCTTGAGGTACATCTTTGCGCTGCCCTCACTCACGCCCTGATTTACGATCAGGTGGTCCAAGAAAGCCGACCTGCTGACGTATGGCTTGTCCTCACGCACCTCTGCGCCGCCATGCCACCACGCTGACTCAAAGAGCTTTTTGTGCTTCGAGAGCTTGTCCTTTTTCTCGGCCTTAGCCGGCGCCTCCGCTGCCACCACGACGGCGGACGTTACCTGCTCGTTGTCCTCATCGACCCAGCCGGTGATGGGGACGCTTTGTAAGTTAACGAATATCGGCTCAGCGAGCTCGGCGTCTTTGCTCTTGCGCTGGACGATCTGGATGGGCTCGCCGTCGGCCTTGGGTGGCACGACGCTGATCTCGATGTCGAGCGCGCCGCGCCATGCGGACGAGCCGCGTGCGCGGTGCTGGGCCTCCTCGGCAACGCCGGTGTGGTGAACGAGCAGGACGGAGCAGGCGAACTCGTACATGAGGCCGGCGCAGGCGTCGAGCATTGTTTTGGTGTCTGACGCGGAGTTCTCGTCGCCGGATAGGAAGCGGTGCAGGGTATCGACCACGATTACTGCTGGGGTGATGGCACCGCCTCGGATGGCGTCGCGCACGCGCTGGTAGCCCTCGGGGGTGTTCAGGTCGCAGCCGTCCTTGGACAGGTACATGTCGATGGATCCAGCGCCGTGGTGCTGTTTCCACGCGGCGATGCGGCCTCGCAGGCCGTGGTGGCCTTCGCCGGCCAGATAGACGACTGTGCCGTGGCGGACTTTGTTGCCCTGCCATGACTCAACGTCGGTTGTCGCGATGCGAAGGCACATGTCGAGCACAACGAAAGTCTTACCGCCGCCGGAGGGTCCATGCACCATGATCAGCGCAGACGACTGCAGCCAGTGCTTTACCATCCAGCTGATTGGCGCCGGCTTGGCGCAGAACTCGTCCGCCTTGATCAACCAGCCGTCTGGCTTTGGCTGAAGCAGTGCCAGCAAATCATTGCCCGCCTGCGCGTAGTCGTTGGCATCACCGGCCACTGGCGGGACGATGACCCTTGCCCCGTACTTGGCCGCTGCCTGCTCTGCATAGCGCTGCCCGACGCCGCTTGCATCGTTGTCGGCCACAATCACCACATCATCGTAGTGCTGGCGCAGCATGCCGGTCACGCTGACGAGATTTGATGCGCTGTACGCAATAAACACCGCCTTGTTGGAGACCTCATGGATCGTGGCAGCGGTGGCAAAGCCCTCGGCCACATACACCGTGCCATCCGGCACGCCGATGCTCCAGAAGCAGGAGCCGGTCGCAGCGCCGGGGTGATAGCGCTTCTCGCCGTCGATTGCGACGTACTGCAGGCTGCTGAGCTCGCCGGTATCATCAAAAAGCGGCACGATTAAGCGTCCGTCGCCCGTGACCCTCGCCCCATGCGGCTGGATGCCTTTGCGCTTGAGGTACGGATGGTCGGGACTTGCTGCGCCGGCGTCGCGCCAGATGACGGCCACCGTGTCGGCAGCTGCCTCACGGCTTTTTGCCAGCTCAGCATCGCGAAGGCGCCGCGCTTCCGCCATGCGCCTGCTGTTTGCCATCTCCTCTGCAATGGTGAGCTTACGGCCCACGTCTGCGCGAAATGGTCTCTCGATGCCCGCCCTCCAGCAGCCGAAGTGGCCCGCCGGTACGCCGTCCGAGAAGCCCACGTAGAATCCGGGCTTGTCAAAGCCGGCCTTGCCCTTTGTGCCGCTGTTGAAGCGGTGAATCCTGCCGTCGAATATAATATTCTCTGGTGGCGTGATGCCAGATGCCAGCATGGCGCTTGCCATCTGCAGCTCTGGCGGCTCGGGCATGATAAAGCCGCTGGGCTGCGGGGGCGTCCACGGACCGCCGAAGATATCAGTAAGATCGGCCATTGTCCGCTCCCGTGTGCGCGCTGGCGCCTTGTGCCGGAGTGGAAAGGTAGGTGCTCAGCCGGCTCAGTGTGTCGTAGGAGGGGTTGAGTTGTTCGCCGCGCTTGATAGCGATAACCGTGTTGTAGTGCAGGCCGGTTGCCTGTGCGATTGCCGTTAGTCGCCGGTCCTGAAGGGCCAGCCTTATTTCATCAATTGTCATCATAATTATGTTCCACTGTTACTTCCTAAACCTTTGGGTGTTGACAATATAAATGAACATCACTACGATGTAAACAGACCTGCAACCGGATTGGCCGAACGCAGGTGCGGAGAAACTACATGGCAATACAATTAAAAAACACGCTCGACGTGTCGTCGAACGGTATTAAAGTGCTGGTCTACGGTCATGCCGGTGCGGGCAAAACCACGCTGGGCGCGACGATGCCGGCGCCCATTATTATATCTGCGGAGGGCGGCCTGCTGTCCATTAAGGATGCCGGGCTGGACTACATCGAAGTCAATTCGATGGACAGTCTTATGGAGGCGTTTGAGTATGTCTCCGGTCCTGACGGCCAGAAGTACCAGTCTGTTGTGCTGGACAGCATCAGCGAGATTGCTGAGGTCGTGCTGGTCCACGAGAAGGCGGTTAACAAAGATGGTCGCGCTGCTTATGGCGAGATGGCGGTCCAGATGACCTCCATTGTGCGAGCCTTCCGAGACCTTGGAGGTAAGCATGTGCTCATGACCGCCAAGGTCGAAAAGGCGCAGGACGAGTCTGGCCGCATCCTTTACAGCCCATCAATGCCGGGCAATAAAGTGGGGCAGTCGCTGCCTTACTTTTTTGATGAAGTGCTGGCGCTGCGGGTTGAGAAAGACGGTGACGGCAAGGCTCAGCGCGCATTGATGTGCGACTCGGACGGCATCTGGCTGGCGAAAGATCGCTCAGGAAAGCTCGACGCTTGGGAAGCACCGGACATGGGCGCCATCATAGAGAAGATGTCAGCATGAACCGGAACTCTGAAAAAACCTTTGAGCTGCACGAGCTGAGCCAGCAATGGCTTGAAGCCAAGTCAGCTGAGCAGGCGGCTCAGGATAAGCGCCGTCAAATCGAAGACGCCATGTCCGCCATAATCAAGTTGCCAGATGACTTTGAGGGCACAAAAAACACTGATGCGGGATTTTACAAGATCTCTACGGTGGGTCGCATCAACTACAAGATAGATGCAGCAAGACTGCAGGAAGTTGCTGCAGAGCATGGCCTGTCCGAGTATCTGGGCAGCCTGTTTCGCTGGAAGCCAGAGATCAGTGCAAAGCACTGGAAATCAGCAGAGGCCAGCATCACCAAGCCTCTGCTTGAGGCAATTACCACAACGCCGGGGAGACCCAGCTTTTCAATATCAATGAAAGAGGAGAAGTAAAATGGCACTACTGAACGAAGCGTTTGAAGTTTCCGAAGTCCCTCAAGGCAACGGCGGTGATTACACGCCGCTGCCAGATGGCTGGTATTCGGGGCACATTGCAAAGGCTGAGCTTTGCACTACCAAGGCAGGAACCGGGCACTACATCAAAGTCCGCTACGACATCACCGGGCCAACGCATCAAGGGCGCGTTGTGTTTGGAAACTTTAACGTCCACAACCCCAACGTCAAGGCCGAGGAGATTGGGCGCCAGCAATTGGCCGACCTTTGCCGTGCGATCGGAGTGGCCCGTGTGACTGACACGGATCAGCTGGTTGGGCACAACTGCCAGATTAAGCTGGCGACCCGCCATCAGGAGGGATACGAGCCATCCAATGAGGTCAAGGGCTGGAAGGCGATTGAGGGCGGATCAATGCCCCGGCCTGCCGCGCCCCCGGCTCCTGCACCAGCGCAACGCCCTGCGCCGAGCCCAGCTGGCTCACCGCCTTGGGCTAAAAAGTAACAACAACAAAGGAGGGGGCGGGCAACCGCCCCATGATTACGATGACTGCGATTCCAGAATCAGCGATATCACTGGCCAGCTTAATTGATGCGTCGCACGAGGCAAGACAAGAGCGCCCAAGGCCCCACATGGGGTGCTCAATGCTTGGAGAGCCCTGCGAGCGCAAGCTGTGGCTGGCGTTTCGTTGGGCCGTTATCGAGCCGGTTCCCGGTCGCATCTTGCGACTGTTTCGTCGCGGCCAGCTGGAGGAGGATCTCATTGTATCCGACCTCCGAGCGGCTGGTTGCCATGTAACAGATACCGGGGAAAAGCAGAGCCGGGTTGATTTTGGTTGCCACGTATCCGGCAGCATTGATGGTGTCATCAAATCAGGTGTGCCAGAGGCGCCGACCAAAAAGCATATTCTTGAAGCCAAGACACACAGCCTGAAAAGTTTTAATGACCTGACCGCTAAAGGTGTGCAGCTATCCAAACCCTTGCACTGGGCACAGATGCAAGTCTACATGCTGGGCGCCAAGGTGGACCGGGCGCTGTATTACGCCGTCTGCAAAGACGATGACCGCATCTATACCGAGCGTGTCAGGCTGTGCGAGGAAAGTGCAAATGCGTTCGTGGCAAGGGGCCAGCGCATTGCGTTGACTGAGCGTATGCCAGAGCCGATTACCGGCGCATCTCCAGCTTGGTACATCTGCAAATTTTGCCCCGCGCATAGTTTTTGCCACCAGACTCAGACAACAAAGCAGGCCAACTGCAGAACCTGTGCGCATTCAACACCAAAAGACGACAGCACTTGGCACTGCGCACGATGGGATACACCCATCCCCACGGATGCTCAGCACGACGGCTGCACGAGCCATGTGGTCCATCCGGATCTGGTGCCTTGGAGGATGGTACGAGGATCTGGCGACTGGTCGGCCATTTATGAGATTGACGGAAAACAGGTGATCAACGGCGAGGACGGTTATTACAGCACAGAGCTCCTGTCTAACCTGAGTCTGTGTCTGTCTGATGACCCTGTGCTGGCGGATCTGAGAAATAATTTTGATGCGAGGGTGACGGGGTGACTGAGCTGCGGGAGTACCAACAGCGCGCGATCGATCAGCTTTACCAGTGGTTCGACGACGGCGGCACCGGCAATCCCTGCATGGTGCTGCCAACAGGGTCAGGCAAGAGTCATATCGTTGCAGCCTTGTGCAAGGACGTGCTCCAGAGCTGGCCTGAGACTCGCGTGTTGATGCTGACGCATGTGCGCGAGCTGATTGTCCAGAACGCCGAAAAGATGCTGCAGCACTGGCCGGGTGCGCCGCTGGGTATCTGTTCGTCCGGGCTACGTAAAAACACCCTGACTGAGCCTATCACTTTTGCTGGCATTCAGTCCGTGAGAAATAAGGCTAAGCAGATTGGGCACGTGGACCTGATTATTGTGGACGAGTGCCACCTCATCGGGCACGAAGATGCCGGTGGGTACAGAAAGTTAATTGGCGCGCTGTTGGCTGTAAATCCAGCCCTGCGCGTCATCGGACTAACTGCCACCCCGTACCGGCTCGGTCACGGAATGATCACTGACAAGCCCGCGCTTTTTGATGCGTTGCTTGAGCCCGTAACAATTCAGGAGCTGATCCACAAGGGGTACTTGATGCCCCTTAGATCGAAGATTACAAAGGAAAAGCTTAGTACAGAGGGGATTAAAAAACGAGCCGGCGACTACGTTGAGAGCGAGATGCAGGCGGCTTTTGACACGGAAACGCACAACATGGCCGTTGTGGATGAGGTCATAAGCTTAGCAGGAGACCGCAAGGCGTGGTTGTTTTTTTGCGCTGGTGTGAACCATGCTCAGCACATTGCAGACGAACTCAATGATCGTGGGATTGTTGCTGCATGCCTGACAGGTGACACCCCGAAGGTTGAGCGCGACCAAATCATAGAGGATTTTAAATCAGGAGCCATCCGCGCGCTGACGAACGTGAACGTGTTAACAACCGGCTTTGATTACCCGGACATCGATTTGATTGCAATGCTGCGCGCCACTATGTCGCCGGTGTTGTACGTGCAGATGGCGGGACGTGGACTGCGACCCAAAAGCCACACCGATCATTGCCTCGTGCTGGATTTTGCTGGTGTGGTCGAGACTCACGGACCGATCACTGCGGTGGTGCCGCCGAATAAAAAGAAGCCGGGTGATGGCGAGGCGCCAGTTAAAACATGCCCCGCCTGCAATGAGCTCGTGCACATATCAGCGACCACCTGCCCAGCTTGCGGTGCCCCGTTCCCTCCACCGGCCAAGCCAAAGCTGGAGCTGCGTGATGTGGATATAATGGGCTTCAGACCAACCGAGCTTGTTGTGACCAGCTGGCGCTGGCGTCAGCATGTTAGCCGAACCTCTGGCAAGCTGATGATTGCCGTTGACTATTACGGCGCCCTGTCCGACCCGGTTGTCACTGACTACTATCCATTGTCGCACGAGGGATATGCTGGCGCGGCAGCAGCTCAGCGCCTTGCTGTTATTGCCAATCATGCTGGCGCTGTTGACGCGATGCAGCATGATGACATGGGCGCCATCTGTGCTGCTATGCAAAGAGGCCGGAAACCGTCGCATGTGCACTACAAGAAAGACGGAAAGTTTTATCGGATTTTAAGTTTAGACTTTGATGTGATGGACGATTAATACAAGGAGATGATCGATGTATCGCGAACCAAAAGAAGTCACCGAATATTATCAGCGTAGGCCGCCGAGGTGTTGCTTTACATGCGAATATTTTTTGCTTTTTACCGCCACTTGCACAAAGTTTGAGCAGGTGGTTCCGGAAATCTTTGCAAGGGAGATGGGAAAATGCCCAGAGTGGGTAGAGTTGCGAGTGCCGTTTTAAGGCGCGTTGTTAAAAAAAGCAAGAAGAGTCTGGCGGCAGCGGTAGGCGTGAGACCGCCCACAGATAGGCTGCCTACTGAGCACGAGGAGCAGCGGGAGTTTGTCAGGTGGTTCCGCCAAAGCTTTGCGGATGTTCGCATATTCGCCATCCCAAACGGCGGTGCCCGATCCCAGCGAGAGGGTGGCCGGTTTAAATTGGAGGGAGTATCTCCGGGCGTACCAGATCTTTTTATACCCGCGTGGCTGGTGTGGATAGAGTTTAAGCGGCAAAAGGGCGGCAGTGTTTCTCCTGAGCAGCGCGACTGGATGGATTATCTGGAGAGTATTGGTCACCGCACATGTGTTGCGAAAGGCGCCGAAGCCGGGAAAAATTATATTATGTCAGTGAAAGGAGAATTTCGTGACCAAGAAAACCGCGATGAAGAAAATTTTTAACAAATCTCCAATTAAAATTAAAAAACTAGCAGAAAGGCTTAACACGCCGGTAAAGCCGCTGGCAGAGCAGACCAGAGCCGTCACGCCACAGCACTGGAAATTTATTCAGGAGCTCTGTGATGGCGACGGGAAAAAAACCTTGGTACAGGCGGCTCTCGCTGCTGGCTATGCTGAATCGAGCGCCGCCGAGATGTCTTATCGACTGACAGATCCTCGGCAAAGTCCGCACGTCGTTGCGGCAATCCAGCGCTACCGGCAAGATCTTGCAGAAAGATACGGCACGACATTTGAACGGCACATGCGGGACATGCAGGACATTCGGGACCGCGCTCTGGAGGCCGGCAACTACAGTGCAGCCGTGCAGGCGGAGTACCGCCGGGGGCAGGCACTGGGCACGATCTACGTCGAGCGCAAGGAGATCCGCCACGGCACTATCGACACCATGAGCGCGGAGGAGGTGCGCAGGAAGTTGGAGGAGATCAAGGCCATGTACGGGGACCCTGCGAAAATCATCGATGTCACGCCGATTGCGGACGAGCTTGCAGAAGACGATGAGGACGGCGCGGTTGGCGAGGACGACGCCTCCGATCAGGACATAATAGATGATGACGAGGGCGACGACGAAGACGAGGGCTCCATCATTATTAGGCAGATGGCGGAGGATCAGCGCAAGCGAGCCGAGGAAGAGCGGGCTGAGAGACGAAGGGGGCAGAGTTCATGACAGAGCAAAATAGACCGAGAAAAAAAACCGTCAGGTCGCGACTGTCTCTCCGGACGGGCCCGAAGCTCGGAGTGAATTTTGTCAAAAAACACGTGACCGCCGTGGCTACACGACCGGACCATTACTATATGCTGCGCGAAATGGCCGACTTTTACGATGCGCCGCTAACGAAAATTGTCGGCGCGCTGATCGTGCAGGAGTACTGCAGGGTGCTGTCCTTTTCGGACCCGGAGCGGGCGGACAAGATTAAGAGCTCCTACGCGACCGTAGAAGAGCACGCTCGGTACATCATCAAGCTGGCTGATTAGCCTGCTATGCGATACACAAAACAAATCAGAACGCTGCTATTTATAGAAACGATTGTGCAAATTGTGTGTACATTTAACACCGTCTTGGGTATTATTCACACATGGCCGCAAGAGTGCGGCCAAAGGAGAGGGTTCATGGGCGTGATTGACCAGTGGGAAGCAGAAGAAGCCGCAGCGCAGCTGGCGGCTTTAAAAAAAGAGGATGCAGCGTTTGCCGCGCTGCCCGCTGAAGAGCGAACACGAATAAGCCAAGCGAAGTTCGACCGCTTGGAAGCGCTTGCTGTTGCAGCAGAAGCGACCGAAACCGAAGACGAAGACGACGACGATGATGAGGAGGAATGAACATGCCCTACACAGCCAAGACTTCGAGATCATCGCCGGTGACAAGCCCAAAGGCTTTGCGTCGCATTGACTCTGCCGATGGCTCGCGCTGGGCATACAGCCGCGCACGGAAGGTCTGCTCGGCTAACGGCACTTATGTGATCGTTCAATCTTGGGTCTGCAAAGCCCGCGTTAATGGCAAGGCGGTCACAGTTAACGCTGACGTATACGAGTCAGCAGCACGAGAATTCGTCAAAATTTAAACCCCCAGCCACGGACGGCGCACTGAGGAGAAGCACAATGCAAATCAGATACAACACCAGCGTTTTCACACCAGCCGGATGGCGCTCTGAGTTAATCACGGCAAAAGCAGAGGCGATCAGCCCCAAGCGCCTGCGGGTTGTTGAAGTCATCGACATCGGCGGCAACGGCTGCACCGGGTACGGTAGTCGTACAGGTGCCAAGAGGCAGGCATACCACGTTGGGGGTGTTGCTAAGCGGGAAGTGGGCGCAGTCAAGCTGCTCGGCAAGGTCGAGGTGGTAGAGTGATAAACGATACCACAAAATTCATTCGGTTGCTGGAAACAGCAATCGAATCAAACGCGGGCGGGCATCAAGTGCTGGGGCTGCTGGCCTCCGCGCGTGACAAGCTGATTATCCTGAGCGCAGCACAGGATGTAGCAAAGCGGCACGACGTAACGCTGGATCTGCTCCAGCAAATACTGGACGAGGAAAACTGATGAAAGACAAAAACATCCACATCCGCGTCACGGCGGATCAGCACGAGCGAATCATGCGTGAGGCCCGCAAGCTGGGCCTTACGGTGAGCGCGTACATCCTGATGCTAACAGAAGGAGCGCACCAATGAGCGAGTCTGCTGCTTGTTTTATCGTTTGCGCTCTAGCAGTACTGGTAGGCGCATTGCTAGGGGCGGGACTATGAACATTGACACCGAGCTGAAGAAAACCAGCCTGCAATACTGGACTCAAAGCTATTCCGAGTGGAAGCAAGCAAAGCAGGCTGATGGATGGAAAGGGTTTGTTTTGCACCACATGGGCCATTCCCGCCGACAGCTTGCAAAGGCCATTCGCGATATGGAACGCGATCTTGGTAGGCCGCATCGCTACCTACCTCAGTGCGGCGCGGTGCAGTACGACAAGCAACCGGAGGATGAATGAACCCAAACGATTTGGCGATGATGGAAGAGCTACTGAATAAGCTTGGCACCGTTTTAGATAGCTGGTACGAAAACCCAAGAAACACCCAAGAAGAGAAGGCAAAAATAGCAGTTGTCATGACCACGTTGACCAATGCGTTGGTGGCAAGTGCTGTAGCTTACCAAGTGCCAATAGAGGTTTTGATGTACAACATCGCCAATACCCTGAGCACTCACGGGATGCTAGACGATGACGACCACCCCGTACACTAGGAGATGCCATGTACGACTACGACGATGATGAGCGCCCGACGCGGCGCAGAAGCTGGTACGAGCAAGACCTAGCGCGGCACCCGGATTGCCGAGATCCAGATCACCCCGGATGCCCGGATTGCAATCCAACAGACAGAGAGGAAGACGAGCATGATGATTCGAGAGATAAAGAGTAACTGGTTCCGCCTTGACGCTGAAGGACTGGTGTTCTTCGGCTACAGCCAAGCGCATGTGCGACAAAAGTTCGTCGCATGGGTGCGAGAGCATGACCTGAAGGGGCTCCGATGAAAACAAGAATCCACGTGAACCAGCACAACGTGAAGGCAAACACCAAGGGCGCGGACCTGCCAGTGCTGACAGTCAAGACATACAAAGACAACACCCTGTGCAACGAGGTGGCGATACATGGCCCCAGCCGGGTGGTGTACAGCGCAGACAAGCCGTTGTCCTGCGGGGCGAAGGTGTGGATCGAGACTGAAGCCGAAGTGGAGGTGGTGAGATGAACAAAATGGATTACGTGCAAAACTGCGTTTTGATTGTGGTGACGGGCCTCTTGATGTGGCAGGTGTCCCCTTGGTGCGTTGTGATGCTGGGGTTTACAAGGGGGAACTGGTAATGATCCTCTACGAAGTAATGTGTATTGCCATGGCAGTGTACTGGGAGGCCCGTGGCGAGCCACTTGAAGGCCAGTACGCAGTGGCTCAAGTAGTGATGAACCGGGTCCACGATCCACGGTACCCCAGTGACGCCTGCTCTGTTGTCTACGAGGGCGGCGAGACTCGCAACGAGTGCCAGTTCAGCTTCTTTTGCGACGGCAAGTCAGACCAGCCCACCGACTATGTGCCGTGGCGCGTGGCGCAGCTGATTGCTGCTGCAGTGTACGAAGGGCGCAGTGCCTCAGTTGTCGGTGAGGCGACCCACTACCACGCACAACGAGTGCATCCTGACTGGGCGCACACAGGGCAGCGCGTGGCGAAGATCAGTGATCACGTTTTCTATCGAGGCGTGGAATGATCGCAATTGGAATAGCAATTCTGTTTATATCGTGGGTGCTGGACTGCCTGTGGGACGCAGACACGTTCCCGGAAAACTACAGCACAGTTTACGGTTGGGCGACACTGATCGGCGCGGTGCTGGTTGTCGCTGGCGTGGTTGTGCTGGCGTGGAGGTACTTGCCATGACGCCACTGTACTCAAGCTGGTCGCGCCGTGGCGCGGTTGAGGATGTGATCTACAGCCTGAACGGCGCACCGTTCACCACCAAAGACCTCAAGCACGCGATAGACATATCTGGGAAACGGCTTTTAACCAGCATGGACCAAGACGACCTGCGCCTAGCTATACGCGACGCGATCCGGGGCATGCGAGAAGCTGGTCGCGTTGAAGTGCAGAAGACAGCATCGCGGGGCGGCGGATATGTGTACACCTGCGCCGTTACACTGGACGTTTCCGACGAGGAAGAAGCACCGCCCGTGGTGTCACACACACTGACCAAGCGCGAAGCCTTCGCAATGGCGGCGATGCAGGGGATTTTGGCGAAGGGCTCTCAAGCAGACGGCTACGGCGTGGCTCGCTACAGTGTCGGCCTAGCAGACGCCCTTATCGCCGCACTGGAGGAGCAGCCATGAAAATATCACTATTACGGAGAAAGGTATGCACTACGTTTATTGCCAAGTAGGAGGATGTTTGAATTCAAGAGAGGGTCAGTCCGGGTACTGCGAAGAACACTCACCCAAGCAAAAGCCAGCAATACCCACTGCCCCGCAAATACTCAAGACCGCAATCGGTCACATGGAAGAACGCGCGGCGACATACGACCAGCCGCAGGGCGAGCGCAGCATGGGCAAGACGGTGGCGATGTTCAACGCGCTGACCGGCAACACGCTGACAGACGAGCAGGGCTGGCTGTTCATGGCCTGCTTGAAGATGGTCAGGGCGCAGCAGGGCGGGTATCGTGCAGACAGTTACGAGGACGGGGCAGCGTATTTCGCGCTGGCCGGTGAGAGCGCAGCACAGGAGCGGGTATGAGAAAGCCGACGGAGAAGGATAAGCAAAACGCAAAAGAGTGGCTCGAGGCCGCCCAACGGTTGTTGGAGGTGAACGAATTCCACGCGATCAAGCGCTACTGCAGGCAGGTAATCCGCGCTCTGCGGCGCAAGGAGCATGAGAGAGGCAAAGGCGGGTCCGGGAGTGCTGGCCAATGAGAAGCAACACCTACTACCACAACTTGAGCAGGGTGCCAGACAAGCAGAACCCTGAGCGCGAGAAGCTGGAGGCTCAGATCAAAGAGTATCTCGCAAAAGGCGGTAAGGTAACTGACGTGCCCAGAGGGGCCAGCGCGATGGGTCCAATCACGGACCACGAAACTCGCAAGAAGCTGGAAAAAATTAAAGTCTTCGGGGAGGAATGATGAAGCGCCGCATTCACGTCAATCAGCACCACATTAAGGCCAACGCCAAAGGCGCGGATCTCCCCGTGCTCACAATCAAAAGCAGCAAAGGCAACGTCAAGTGCAACAGGGTCGAGATCCACGGCCCAAGCACCGTGGTCTAC
>Ga0181343_1000551_pt1 | contig 16273 bp, 18 predicted proteins | sample Su13VDMLBSD_FD_130110 | JGI IMG/M metagenome (GOLD analysis project Ga0181343, IMG submission 130110) | Freshwater viral communities from Lake Michigan, USA - Su13.VD.MLB.S.D | ecosystem: Environmental > Aquatic > Freshwater > Lake | place: USA: Michigan | collected 2013-07-15 | reverse complement strand
GCAAAAGCTATAACAGGTTTATCTAATAATCTATAATTATTTTTTTCTAAGCTATTTTGATCAATAATTGCATTGAAAATTACATTAAATTCCAATAAATTAAAAATTTCAGATGAAATACCTGATTTTAAAATTTCTTTCTGTTGTTGTAGTGACAATGGTTTGAATGAGACTGTCCGTTGCAACGAGGGTATAAAAACATTTACAGTATCTTCAAAGTTAATTTCATTTAATTTGCTTAGAATATCATTCAATCCCATGAAAAATATGTATGGCTATAATGAAAAATTGCTATTGGTTTTCTTTTGTGCTTCTTCTTGCTTTTTAATTTCATTGTTTTGCAATGCAACATACATTCTAGCTTCATTAAATGTCATAGACATAAAATGATCATATGATATATTGAGTTTTGTAATTAAATTAAATTGCAATTCATAAAAATTTTTTAAATTATCATTATATATTGTTTTTATAAATTCAAATAATGAATTATTAAAAGGATTGAGTTTAAAATTTTTAAATGATTCCAATATATCAATATTAAAAATATTTTTATCTTCTATATATGATATATATTTTAAAATATATTCTTTGATATCATTGTAAATGCTAGCTGGAATGCTCTCATATAATGAGATTTTTTCATGATCAGTTAGATAATTTAAATCTAAGTCATTAATTTTTAAAATGCATTTAAAAAATATGTCATCATTACTATCTAATAGAAAATTATTAGGAATTCCAATCTTGAATTTTAAATTTCCTATATTAATTTCATTATAATCAATTTTTAAATTTTGTATATTCTTACAAATATCAAAAAGATTATATTTTATATGTGTATTTTCTGCGAAAAATTCTATTACATTTCCTATAGAAGTAGATCTCATTTCTAATAAAATACAAAATTTATCTAAATTAGATAAATCAGAAGGTGATATATCTGTAAGATCATTAATGCATTGATCAAAAAATGATAACAAGTCATTATAACTGTTGTTTTGCAAAAATTTTAAAATATCTAAATAATAAAAATTATTAATTTCTTTAATTTTTACAAATTTCTGAGAAACTGGTAAAAATAATGTAGTATAGAAATTAGATTTTATCATTATACTAATTTATAATGATAATAATTATAAATCCATGTGGTATTCTTTGCAACTATCCTCTCATCATCATGTTGCAGGCTTGAACCGTCTGCATTGAATGGCGTACAATCTATAAAATTGTGTATCTTTCGAACAGGTTTATCACTACCTTTAGTATATTGTACTACCTGTATATCTGCTTTTAACGATGGCTTACCTGGGATCATTGCGTTCCCTCTATATCCGCATGCAATAATCCAAGGTTTAATAAGACCGTCCACAATATCTATATTTGTCTCCAATAAAGATATTGAAATTTCGCGTTTGCCTCCGGAAGTGCGGTTTTTGATTACACTAGACTGTAAAAAACAATTATCTCCATCCATTGAGATAGGACCCATCTCTAAAGATTCACCTGGTATATCAACACTTTGAGCAAAATAAAGTCCTAAACCTTCTTCAGTGGGATTAGTTCGTGCACCTAAAAAATTTTCGAAATGTGAATATTTTGTTGCTTCGCGCAATTGCGAATGATCCGCAGTAAAAAAACGTGATATTTCATTAAAAAATTGAAATAAATCACTTTTAGGCGCTATTCGTACCACCCATTGTGTTTGCAGGGGGACATCGGTCCCCCATACAGACAAATTATTTAAGAAATGTTCGCGAGATGAATATATATTCTCTGCCATTTATAATAGTTATGACAAGAATGCATTAATATTCGGGAATGCATTGGATAAGTTTGCTACTGCAAACTCACCAGGACGTTTTTCTTCAAAGAAATGGTAAGCAAACGTAACATCAAATGTTTTAACACCACCAGTACCTTCAGCAATTTCATATGACATTTCTCCGACATTACGGATTGAAGCACCAAATAATGTATATTGCATTACAGGATTGAGCTTCTTGTCTAACTGAAGAAGCTCAATATAATTTGTTCTATCCGGTGTATTGTAAGTACCTGTACTAGTTGCATCATTAAACACAGCGCGTGTTTCTGCCATTAATCGTTCTCTAATGAGTGAATTAGCATCACAATAGAATGTTAATGGAAATGCATCAGAATTTGGGTACGTTGCTATAGTAGGAATGTTAAAATTCATTCCCATATACTTAACTTGCTCATTTTCAATGTTTCTACCTGGCAATGCAGCTGTTTTTACATAAACTAGCTCTTCTTCACCTAGAAACATTGTGCCAGTGCGGATCATCATCACGCGAAATAGATAATCACGCGCGAAGTCCGCTACCGCTGCTCTGTCATAAAACCCCCTAATTGTTTGTGTTGTGTCTGCCATATACTTATTTATGGGTTAATAATTATTAGAGACGAGGTCCACTTACTAATTCATTGAAGCTAGCACCTGTTCTAGTCGCGATAAAGTTAACTAAAATGAACTCAGATGCACGTACTGGCTTGATATAGATATCAACAACCAATTCATTATTATCAATTGAATCCGGTGTATTGTTTCTCTTATCAGATACAATCATGTAATCTGTTACTCCTTCTGTAGACTTAGCAAAATTGAATACTGGGTTTAATGCATTCACGAGACGTGTGCGTGTAAATGTCGTATTAGGTTCAAATACGAAATACTTAACAGTCTTCTTAGTGGCCTTTTCAAGATATAAGAACATTCTTCTTACATTAATGCGGTCAAATGCACTTGGTTGGCGTTGCATGGTCTTCTGGCCAAAGATAGTAATGCCATCACCGGGGAAGAATGCCACAGGATTTACTGAAATCTTATACAATTGATCTCTTTCTTTTTGTTTAGGAGCTACTGCAAGTTCTAAAACATTACGTACACGCCCTCTGGTAAATCCAGCTGGCGCATACCACGGGTAGAAATTAGAGTCTGTATTAGCAAAACTTGTTGCCGCAAAACTTGAGAATGGCACCCACACATTTAATCCAGCTACAGCATCATAAATTTTTGCCCAGTTGCCGTAAGTACATGAATAATTCGAATTAGCGAGTTCAAATAAATGTTTTAATGATGTATAGATATCGCGTGAGAATGAATTATTTGCATTGGGTAATACCTTACTATTCTCACCCTTAACAAAAATTTGGCGCAATGGATCTGCAATGAACATACAATCTTTGCGGGATTGTGAACAGAATGTATCAAATTTTTGGAAAATTGTGTTGTATAGTGCCCTTAAATCTTGTGTAGCATCTACTGGTGATACATATTCACCGGTAGTCTTCAAAAGATTCAATCCGGTTGCAAAATTTTCTGATACTACTGTGTCATCAAAGTATGTTACTTGGTTGGCGCAGCAAGTTGTGAATATGGTTCCTAATCCACCTTCAACAACAATATCCAGATCAAATAATTCATCATTTTCTACTTTATAAAGCGCATTTTCAATCTTAACTGGTAGATTACCCATGTCCTTTGCTTTAATATCTAAACTTGTATACGGACCTGTTGCGTATAGAGCATCACTAGTATTAAAAGAAGCAGCTAACCCAACATAATCCAAGTAGTAACCGCCGAAACGTTTTCCTGTTGTGTTGTCGCTTGCTAGTGTTTTTACTGCTGAATTACTATATAAACGAATCTTCTTATTAGGTACACCCACAGCATTTAACCATGTATCGCCGCCTCTATTAGTAATATAATCATTTACGATGATTTTAACGGCACGACTTTCTTTTTGTGGTGCCGAAATGAAATAAGAAACAGCTTCACCACCGTTTACATCTTGTATTTTGCGATTGAAATCTAGTGAACCAATATGATTTCTCTCTAAGATATAATCCATCTTAATGGCATCAGGGGTGTAAATTGATCTACGAAGCTTATAGATACTGATTGATAATGTATCATCAAACTTTTCAGAAGTTGAATCAGGGAAGTTATAGAATGTTCTTTCGAGATTATATGAAAGATTCGAATCGTCGCGAACAATACCGCCGTCAGAACCTCCGGAAAGAGAGAAATTCAATCGCTCTGAAGGAATTTCTGTGAATCCAGTACCATATAACCCAACTGAAGGTGCTGTTTGTGTAATAGTATAAGCCTTTAATATACTATCATGGTCTGTAGTTGGCTCGGCATTTGTGTTATCGGTAATAGCTGCATAGAATCCTTCTGCGTTTGATTCTGTTACTGTTTGTCCTTTATTCAAAAGAATGAGTCCTGCCTTGCCGAAATCTGCAACAGATGTAATTAATGATACATCAGTGCTGGTAGTAGACCAGCTAAATGCGGTCCCTTCAATGACAGCATTATATTGATCGAGCGTCAATTCAAAGAATTTCGGCGCACCTAGTACGTAAGTACCCGCAGATACTGCAATGTTATTTGTTTTTGTTACTTCGCCGGCAGAGAAGAAAGATGTACTAACATCTGTTAGTGCAGATACAGCAGCTATTGAAGATGCTGTAAGTCCGGCAATTAATGATTTATATTCAAGATCCGTTAATTTTGCATATCCCGTGTCACTGAATTGCAAGCCGTTACTACTCAAATAAATAAAATCTGTATCACTAAAACTAGCAGTTGCAACTATTGTGGGATCTGTAGTACCTAAATCAAAAGCAGACGAAGCAATAGACTTAGTAACACGCCATACTACTGTTGAATTGTCTGTTTCTAAAGTAACAACAGGATATACTAATGCGCCGTAAGATGAGCCATAACCATATCCGGCACCAGGTCCGTAAGGAAGACGATTTACATACAGTGATGCGTTTGAATCTGTTATAATTTGCTTTGCGGAATGATAAAAATAGCGTTCCGCAGGAGTTACAGGTGCTCCATATACTTGCTCTAATTCCTGGATAGAGGTGATTTGAATTATTTCATCTGTTGGTCCTCGTTGTGCAAATCCTGCTAGAAATACATTTGTACCGGTTGGTTGAAATGCTACCTGTGAAATGTCAACTTCGCGAATTTCAACGCCGGGCGACTGAATAGTTCTCATATAGGACTTATTTATACTTTTTTTGAGTCCTTTTTTATACTAGCAAGCAATATAGTTCTGAGAAAGCAAAAGTAAATGATGATTCAATTTCATTAGACTGTCTATATGTGTATGATATTCCATCTAAAGTTGTGGGAAATGCATTTTTATATATCCATTTTATGACATCATTATTAAATTCATCTTTAGCTACTATGGTAATATCTGTACCGTATTCGCCCAAAGAACCAACCGCTTCTGATATATTATTGCATCTTAATGAAGTTGCATAGGTCCCTTCTTGTGCCTCTCTTAAAGCATTTAACCATGTATATATGACCCAATAATTATTAAACATATTATCAACAGTAAAGTTTACTTTTAGTGGATCATACTTTGGATGTGAATGAGATGTTATACTAAAGGGCGAGCCACTATATGCCAAGTCAACTGAAGGCACATTTATGGTAGGTACGATGGCGCCATATATAGAAAAGGCCATTGTGTCTAATGAAATAGATGTACTTTTTCGTTCAAATCTCTTATTAATATTTCTCAATAACGGCGGTATATCAAAATACATCTGAAACTTATCACCTAAAGCTTTATTTAAAATAGCTTGATCATTAGAAGTTGTTTCATTTCCTATCATAATTATTCAATTGATGTTGTTTCTTTTGTATCCACCCATTTTTTAGGCAAAAGAAAATTGGCTCTGCTGAATTCTAATCGATCAACAAACTTGACACCGTTTTGATCCTGATCAAAAGCAACGTACCCTTCCGGATTTGTCACTTTAATGTCGCCATTAGGCATTACTAAGAAGGTGCCCATGACAGCACCTTGCAATATAGAATTATATTTTTGTATAAAAATATCTTTAATTTGTTTGACGTCTCTGATAAAATTAAATAAATGCAAAATAGTATCAGCATTCTTATCTAAAAGCTTCAGTGTTTGATCTTTTAAGGCAATTTTCGGTTCCTTTCGCTTCACCGATTCAATGTCTTTATCTAATCTTGCAGTCAACCATTGAATAAAATCATTTAATGAATAACGAAGGTCAGATAAAAACTCTCCTTCTTTGATTTTTGAATTCAAAAATATATTAATATAATCAGAAATTTTATTTTCGAGGTAGGAAAAATTTATTAAATTAATGTGTGATTCGGCGTTCTGCATTGTTCTTCGAATAAAATTTGTTTCTTCTTCTGTTAAGCTTATAGTACCTGCTTTATTATCGAATAAAGCATCTATGATATAGGCAGTACTGGATTTTAAATGGTCAACCGACACACCAAATTTTTTATTAACAAATCGTTGTTTGCCTTCTTCATCTATACTGGGGTCATATTTTGTATGAAATGCTACTCCTATCTTGTAATTAGATATTTGTTTTGCTTCTGCAGAATCAATTGGAAATGTATAAAGAATAGTATTTGGTCTGAATCCAATATACTCCTTTCCAGAAATTACGTATTTTTGAATAAGACCGGGCCAAAAAAGGAGATCACCTTGGTAAACACCATCAAAATTTGTTGATTTAAGTACATTAAATGCATATATTAGTTTATCAATTAACCCAGGTGCCTCATTGTGATTCTTTCTTATGTCTGCTACACTATAAGAAAGTTTTGGATCATTACTAAATGCACTTTTTGTTGATATAAAAAACTTGCCGTATGAGTCTCTACCGCATACGATTGCGGGCGTGCCATCAATTTTTACTGTCATGTTAATCTTTCTATCTGTATTACTTTTTAACATATCCAATAAAACAGAAATATATTGCAATGTTTTAATTGCTCCTTCTTTTCCCTTCTTTAAAACTAATTCATCTAGATGAGTCAAATGCTTATTTGTGGTATCAGCATTCTCCATTAAAATAAAATAATCTTTAAAGCTTCTCATGCTTCTATTTATCATTGCAGAGGTTTCCATCCAGATTGCATCATATCATTTAAATCGTTATCAATATACATCTGATTACCAAACATGGTCGGTATAACATTATAGACACCACTGTCATTTTCATTCATATAAAATGAATTTGGATTCTTTGTAGCACCCACCCCCCAATCATAAGGTCTGATAGATGCTGGTTTGTTATTTTCATCTGTTGCTATCACCTCAAAATATTTCGAAATCAATTTTTCATGCAATATTAACAAAGCCCATCCTAATGACATCACTCTATCATCATGTTTGTCTTGTTTTGCTTTCCATGTTCCGTTAGGCAAACGAACGAAATCCCTAAGCTCTTCTACCGTCTGCAAATCATTTATACGTACAGCATCAATAGTGTTAATCCAATATCTTTGATTAGTAACATTATCATATTTTGTATTTGTGTGGCAAACAACACCCAATGGTACTGTACTGCGATTCAATTCTTTGAATCCATATGATATTATATTTTCATAGAGATAATCTTTTCGTAAGTTATCAACTACCTGTGCACCACATTTATCTCGTTCAACTAATAATAAAGGTGATCCCCATTGTTGCAGTATCTCATGTAATTTACTAGTAAACTCAATAGGAGATATTGTATTTGAGGTGTATACTGCAACTTGATTAATAGCTCTCAAATTTGTTAAATCAAGAATTTGAACTACTGTATTATCTTTGCCTACTCCTTCAGCTACATCCACACCAGCAACATAAAGTTTTCCATCTTTTGGCAGCTCCCATATTTTATAAGAGCCTTCCATATAAACATATTCGGGTGGTGATGCTTTAGTTCTTAAAGAATCAAAGGTCGATGCATTAATTGAAGATTCACCCACTTCATCAAAAATACATTCAAATTCTCTTAAGAAATCTTCTGGTGATGCTAATGAACCCATAGTTTCTTTTTTCCATTTTTCATCGCGACCAGGTACATCATACCAAGGTACTTTCATATTCACCCAACTATTCTCATTTTTTACTGAGCCGTCATATAATTTAAAAAACAGCCCAGATGTATCTCTAGGCGTAGACGCCATAATAATTTTAGATTTTTTAGAATTTGAAATTATAGGATATACGGAAGCCCAAAAACTTTCTAATAAATGTGGTTCAATCCAATCCGCTTCGTCGACAAATAATAAATTAGCTGAACTACCGCGGCCTGCTGATCCTGTTGTTGTAGTAATACCTATGCGAGATCCATTAGCTAGCTCCATGGACTCTTTACCATATTCTTTAACACCCGGCTTAAGCCAGTTAGGCAACTCTTCATAAGCCAACCGTATTCGTTTAAAAATTTCTTTTGCCGTGCTTTCTTTGTTCGCCACAATCAAAATATTCTGATGTTCATTAAAACAAGCTGTCCACAAACAATAGATAGTAGAGATAGTACTTTTACCACTTTGCCTGGCAAATAATAACAATGAAAAGCGATTATCCCTCATCATGCGCAATGATTTTTTTTGATATGTATGAAGTGGTATTTTTATTTTGTCTCCATCTGTGATGATATAAAAATAATTTTCAGCAAAATGTAAGATATTATCTTGACATTTTTTAATTTCTTTAATCTCTTCAATGCCATAATCAAACTGTGCGTCGACAGTCGGCAAATTGGGATTATTCAAATAGACTTTTTGTCTTGCCATGTATAAATAGTTACCTATATGAACAAAAATGACACACCAACATTTCAGAAAGCCTCTGATAAGAAGATTCATCCATATATGACGCCACCAACAGTTGCTGGTAAAAAAGGAGTAGCATCTATGGGAGTACCAACACCAAAAGAAACTGATCTCTCAAAAAGGGAAGAAAGTTGCGACTCTTGTGAAAAAGTAGCAAAAGAAAGTATAAATACAAACAATATGAGTAAGTTTTTATTCGACAGACTATTTGAAGATGTAATGTCCGGTTCTGAATTTGGTGGCGGTGATGACGCTGCAGATTTGGGTATTGATGTTGGTGATGATATGGGCGGTGAAGATGTTGGTGGCGACCAAGTCACTATTACACTTGATCGTGCAACTGCTGAAAAACTCATTGACCTTATCCAAGGAGCCATGGGTGGCGTTAGTGAAGAAGGTGAAGAAGAAGGGCAAGAAGAAGGTGAATTAGATGGCGAAGGCGGGGAAGAAGGAGAAGAAGAAGGTGAAGGCGCGATGGGTGAATCTATTGAAGTAGTAGCCGAACCAAAGCCATTTGGAGCAAAGCCCGAAACACTTCAAAAACGAGACAATAAGGTTTCATCTAAGTATAAAGCAGCTGGTGGAAAAGCGCACACTGGCAGTGTTGCACCGCTTCAAGCCGAACCAAAACCACTCGGTGCTAAAGCTGATACCTTTCAAAGCAAAAGCAATAAAGTAGCTGGATTCAGTACAGCAGGAACAATATTCGGTTCTTAATTTAAATTTTTATAATATCTTTAAGAGACTCTATGAAAATAGAGTCTCTTTTTTTGTTTAAACATAAATAATATTATGTTTCCTACTTTTAAGGAATTCTTTTTTGAAAATAGAAAAGGTGAACGCAATCCTTTTCATACAAATGCATTTGCGGGTTTTGACGGAACAAAACCAAATATGACCTATGCGGTAAACAAAAGTGAAAATGAATTTGAAGAAGCTTTGAAAAATTTACGTTCAGGAGTAGCTTCATTTTTAGTTGTAACTCCTTTATTTAAAAACTATCTCGTAAAGAAATATCCTCAGCATAAATTTCCAACACAAAAGGGTGAAAAAGTAGCATTGGGTAGATCAGGTGATTCAACAAATCAAATTTTTTTATCAATGAATAATACTGGTCAATTTGTATTGACAAACAAATAATATGTCTACTTATACATGCTATTATTCGGGAGCAGGAAACGGCAGTCTATGTTATGAACTGTACGACAAAACGCGTTTGCAGCCCGACATGCAATTGATTCAAAATTCTGTTGAAGAGTCTATAAATCTTTTAGGTCAAAAAGTAGATTATTATATTAATACGTACCAACCTATTAGTGCAGATAATTTATATGGCGAACAACCAACCATGGTGTATCACGGGCCTTACGTAATAAAGATGATTATTAATTTAAATGAGTCATCTTTAGCATTATCAAAATTTGGATTTAATGCTGAAGATGAAATAACTGCATTCGTTTCTATACAAGGTTATAAAAGGATTTTCGAAGATGATTGGGTATACACAAGTCTAAATCAATCTATAGAGCCTAAAGCTGGTGACGTGTTCTGCATGAAAGAATATGGTAGTACCAGACCTCATGAAAGAGCAGGTAATTATTTTATTATTACCGAAAGAAGAGACCAAGATATATCTGACATCAATCCGCTAGGTGGTCATTACACATGGCGCGTCGCCGCTAAACGGTTAGAATATTCGTTCCAACCTGGTATATCTGGTGAATCGAAGAATGAACAAGTATATGATGATACATTTGCTGGATTGTTATCAACGAATATTACTGAAGATCCTATAAATGTAAATATACCTGCATCATATATAGAAAATTTAGTGGGAGTCAATTTCCCTGATGAGTTGGGGGATTATGTGGGTGACGGTGCAGATGCATTGGATGGCGGTGTTGATGAATTGCCCATTGAAGATCCATTCGACGATGGAGGAGATTTTTAATTTATGTCTATACCAGGTTCATCACCATCACCAAGAAAAAGTTATCCGGGAAGTACGGATGAAGAAAGTAAACTATATTTTGATATGTCTGTTAATAACACAGACATATATGGAGGGTTTTCAGTGGGTCCGGAAGAAGGTGAAGGAGGAGACGGAGCACAAATTGTGCAACCTCCTTCTGTTGCTATAAATCAAGTAAAAAATATTGTCAAAAATAATATCAATAATACCATGAATGACTTTATTCAACGCGATGTTGATGTAGTACAAGGTGGTGATTTTTAAACGAAGTTTTTACCAGCTACGGATCCATACCATATATTCCCATCTAAACTCATAAACGAATAAATATCAGTAGCATTCGCTGTAGATGTTATAGTCGGTGCGCCACCGCTCCATCTAAGAGTTTTGCCGCCGCCCAGCACCCATGATACCGTTTTACCGCCTGTACTGTCTTGTTTTAATATTAACATTAATGAATTCACACCTGTTGGAATATTTAGGAAATTGAAACTATTAATGTTACTCGCGAGTGTTATATTGAAAATTGTACCTAGAGCTAAATTTAATGTCACAATATTGCTATTAATAGTTGGCGCGGTTGACGTTTCCGAATATGATTTCAAATTAATATAATTTGTATACGACGACCACGTAGCACTATTGGTATTAACTGTTGTATAACTATTTTGCCAATTGCTTGATAAGGCTTTTAGATCTGATCCTTGATAGTTCCAATTAGCACTATTGGTATTGACTGTTGTATAACTATTTTGCCAATTGCTTGATAAGGCTTTTAGATCTGATCCTTGATAGTTCCAATTAGCACTATTGGTATTAACTGTACTATAAGTATTTTGCCAATTAGAAGATAATCCGCCCAAAAAAGACAAATCAATTACACCTATGTTTTTACCATTAACAAATAAACTATCTGCTGCACTAATAGTTTTGAAAAATGCATTTTTAGCCGATACATTCCCAGTACTTAAGTATAGGTTACCTGTCGTCGATGAAATATTACCACTATTTGTATATATATGAGATCCAGCACCGGTTGTATATATAGTTGAATCAGATCCCGTTGTATAAAAAACACCATTTTGTATAAAAATTTGATTTCCGGATTGTTTTAAAGAACCTGTTTCAATTCTTCTTGTATCATAAGCAAGTGCATATGCGCCGGCCACTAGTCCTGTAGAAGTTGATAAATTTGCAGCGTTTGTAGATTTTATTTCTAATTTATTAGATGGGTCATCATATCTAATAGCAATCCCAGCTCCGGCAGATAGCATTCCATTTATACTATCTTGCACATCTTCTAATGTAATGCCGCTACTCCATATAGCACTATTAGTACTCACTGTTGAATATGTATTTTCCCAATTAGATGATAAAGCTTTTATATCAGATCCATCATATGCCCAATTAGCGCTGGTAATACCGACAGTATTGTAAACACTGTCCCAGTTAGCGCTATTGGCATTTAAATTGCTAAAAGTTATATTCCACGTTGCTGAATTTGATGTTAACGTATTATACGCATTTGACCATTTACTTGAATTATTAATTAATGTCGTATAGCTACTAGACCACCCGCTAGACAAACTACTAACTGTATTATAATTACTTTGCCATTTGCCGGAATAAGCTTGAATCGTTGTATTACTTTGATTCCATTGTTCACTGTTGCCTTGCCAGGCATATATTATTCCTCTTGCAGATATTGCGCCCGCAACTGTAAGCTTTTCCGGCGGTGAGATTTCACCTATGCCCACATTTCCATTGCCTATTAATGCCATCATAGGCCCACTGCCACTATTTTTTAAATTGATTGCGGGTAAGGTACCTCCCTGTTGATCTATATAAAGGGCTGAATTAAATCCCGGACTTATAACAGATAATGCATCTGTGCTATTAGATGTCAAATTTACTAAAGTAGTAGAACCTAAAGAAGATAGGTTCCCGTATATTACTGTATCACCTTGTACCGCTAATTTTATATTAGATGGATATGTGTTGATATCCGTATCAATACCCAATCTATCAACATGCATGTTTGATGAATTGTTTTTTACCCATGTAAATGAATTATCATAATTCGCAGACATACTACATAGACTATTAAATGTAGATTGCCATTTCGAGCTATTAGTAGTAGTAGTAGAATATAGGTATGATATATCCGTAGTATTTGGTGATATTCCAGCTACATTTGGAAATGAAAAAAATAATTCATCAGCTGATAAATTACCGGATGCTGATAAATTGCCATTTAAAATAAAATCGCCTTGAAATGGGTGAGATGGCGAAGCAATGGGATCATACGCACTATCTAGTAAACCAGCTGTAGATAATGTGTGGTGATTAGATCTGTGCAATTTATCATGAAATCGTGCATTACCGGACATTGAAAATATTTACACCTATTAAATACTTTTAATGTCAACGGGAATGAATTTTACTTGTATTTCAGCTTTCGATGCATCGAAAGATATTATTTGGTCATTCTCTTACAAAATAGAAGATAGGCGTACAGGTTTAGGAGGAGCTGGGTTTACGACATTTTTAAATTATCTTTCTGCACAAACGGGTGGTGGTAAAAATTATGGTATGGGTTACGGCCCGAGCTCTACAATTTTAAATGATGGAGTTGATGGTAATTTTTTAGTTGCGGGGTTTGACAATTCCGGATATTTTGGTACTTCCGCATATGGATTTTCTACCGGTTTAGCTGCTCCTAAATTTAATTCTTTGACTGTTAGAAAAGATACAACATTTGAATATCTTACTTCGCAAGAAATGACTAGTTTCTATATAAAAAATACAAACTGGCAAACATTAAGATTTCAATTGACAAATAAAGGCAATATTTTCAAAGTATTTTACTGTGATTCAGAATTTAATTATAAATTAGTATCTGAAGTACAAACCCTATCTACTTTTTTAAGTCCTACTAAAATGTATATAGGGATGTCATATGCATCCCCTATACAAGGAGGTGATGATTTTAAATTGTCGATACGAGACTTTCATTGCTACGGAAATCCTCTTCCTTAAGAATTTCGAGATCATAGATGTACTCTTCTACCTTTACATCATGAATCATAGCTGGTGCACGTTCTACAATATATTTTTGAAAATCTAATGGTTTAATCCAATCATTCCTTTTATTCAAATCAATATTGTGTTCTTCTGCAGTCTTAGTAACAATATCCAAAGCTTCAATCAAACAAAGCCAACGTGCGTACGTTTCTACAGACATCTTGTGATCACCAATTGTTACTTCGATATTTTTATTCATGTATATTTTTTAACAGGTTTCCTAATAAAAAGTAAATCAAATTATGATCAAAGCTTTTATTATAATCATGCACTATGATGTCTACAATTTTCTCTAATGCATTAAAGTATAGATTAATTTTTTTATTGGAAACTTTCTTTTCTTCATCGGGTAAATTATCAATCAGATAACTCTCAATCGAAAGGTTCAAATTTGCTAATAGCTCATTATTAGATGATTTTTTAGAAAGACTATAACCCTGTTGAAATGCGCGGTATGCATTATGTGATTGTTGTAAAGAAAATTTTTCAAATAACCCCAATAAATCTTGTTTTTTAATTCTTGCTTCGTGTTGATGGGTTGGTGAAGAAATTTTTTCTTCTGCATTTTGCAATTCTTTTGAATTAAACGGCGTCTCCATTTTCTTTATAAATAATGTTAAAGGCTTCTGATTTTTCTAATTTTACGGGTTCTGTTTGGAGAAATGTTTTGACATCGACATCAACACGAACATTTTTATTACAGTCCAGACACTTATATGAATTGTCTTCATTTAATCTGATAGGAATAAAATTATCAATTGCTTTATCACAAGGGCACTTTACATTACAACCTTGCTTAGAATATTCTCTGAGAATATCAATTTGATTCTTTTCGTTTATAACATTTAAAATAGTATTCCAAATATTATAAAAAATAATCTGTAACATAGATAGGCAGAATAACCAACCCAAAAATGTTTTTATATCGTTAGCAAATAAAAAAGATATTGTACCAGATATTAATAAAAGAACAATTACACCACGTAACATTCTTATATAATATTTCAAAATGATAATTTGTCAAGATACTTAATAATATCTTGTGCAAATATAGCATTGATTTTATTGATGCGCTCGATTAATTTTTGTGCGACTACTTTCTTTGATTCAGAAGCAGTATCTGAATTACTATAATCACTTACTTTGTCAGATAGCGTTTTCAATTCTACAATATAATTTGCTATTTGCGGAATAATCACTGATGATTGGAATTGATGGGGCAATATTTTAGGCGTGCCTTCTGCAGAAGGAATTTGTGTTTTTAAATCGGTGAGAGAAGAATCAGATGCATCGGGACCAATACCTGTTACATTACGATTAGCATCGGCAATAGTACTATCTTCATTAAAAAAACGTCTTCTCACAAAATTATTTACCATTCTTGAATAAATAAATGCATGAGTAACTTATTTGAAAGTGCATTTAAAAAGGTTTTAAATGAAGATGATGGTGTAGAAATTTCAGATTCTGAAGCTATGGCATCAACTTTGGATAAGGGTACTGATGTGTCTGATTTTGATATTGAGGCTAGTACACAGCAAGCTTCAATTGCTGCAGCTCAAGCCAATGTTGCTATGGTAGAAAGGCTTCACGAATGGATTGGAAAAATATCTGAATTTACAAATTTTTTGAATGGTCAGGGACCTGATTCTATCCAATCACAACTATCAAAAGCACATGAAAAAAGTTTGTTTGGATCACTAAAGACATCAGAAACAAAAAAGATTGCATTAGTTGCACGTGAGTTAGCAGGGTTTAAAGAAATCCTAAATGGTTATATTGCATCTTCTGGTGATCCTAAGTACAAAGGCGTTTAATACATCGCTTTTAATCTTATCTCAGCAGCTAATCCCCTGTAAGAATTTTTCTTTATAAATTCTTTTGGAATTTCATTTATTTTTAATGAAATAGCTAGGTCATTGAAGTCTTTTATTTTTTTACCAACATTCTCAGGCCATATAAAAATAGTCTCACCCTTTTTGGCTAGAATTTGGCTTTTCTTTTTAGCAGCTTCATCAATCCATTGCGAATCAAGTACCCAAATATAATCCTTTAATAATAATGAATTAATTTGATCTTGTTGCTTTGTTGAAAATAATTTTTCTGATTCATCTTGAATACCTGCGACCGCTATTCCATTTTTTGTAAAACATGAATTAAACGGCCCTTCAAAGATAAAAACCTCATTATCATCATTGATCTGATCAATATTAAACAATGTCTTTTCACTATTAATTTTTGATATATAACGAGGTTTTAACTTATTGTCCGCAGAGAGGATGGTTCTTGTTTGATAATGCACTATCTTATTATTTTTATCAAAGAATGGAACAACCAATCTATTCTTATGAACCGGGTCTGTTAATGATATATAAAATGCTTTAGGGCGATTGATTGCCTCATTTAATCGTCTAGCATGAATAAATTCCAATGCTCTGATTACAACCGTTTCCTCTTTATAATATTCAACTTGTTGTTCGTCAAATAAATTTATACAATCTTCCGGTAATGTTGCTGATTGTATAATCTCTTTCTTTTCCGTTGTAATATCATCTAAT
>Ga0181343_1000548_pt1 | contig 16325 bp, 30 predicted proteins | sample Su13VDMLBSD_FD_130110 | JGI IMG/M metagenome (GOLD analysis project Ga0181343, IMG submission 130110) | Freshwater viral communities from Lake Michigan, USA - Su13.VD.MLB.S.D | ecosystem: Environmental > Aquatic > Freshwater > Lake | place: USA: Michigan | collected 2013-07-15 | reverse complement strand
GTAAATGGCGTTACCCAGATTAAGCGAAACCGATTCCGCATACTGCCAATAGTAAGTTGATGGCAACCGATCACTCATTATTCGGGATTGATCCCCGTCCTCGTGGCCAATTTGAGCGAGTAAGGACGGCTTATATCCGTTTCGTGTAGTGAAGTCAAGATAGTTGTAAATGTATTTTGTTGGAGCAACTACCTCGCTTTCTTCATTTATCGTAAAAACCCCGTCTACATCTGAGCCTTCAAAAATCCTAACACTCAAAAATTGCCAACCATTTGGCCCAGTGTTTGGCGTTTCGGACAAGCCTAAATCGCCTTCGGACAATCCATGTATTGATCTAGTTTGAGACCATGCTTCTAAAAAACTTGCATTTCTCATGAACGGACTGAGTGAACTTTGTGCGTTAAAAACCAAATAGCCGTTTGGGTTTGGTGAAACTATGTAGTCTGTTGCGGGTACTGCGCTTAAAGCTATACGCACCACATACTTAAACCCGTCATTGGACGAGTTAGTAGATGAAGCGGTGATAATCAGCGGTGTGCTAATCGCCGAATGTGGATCGGGTTGTTGGTGAATTGTTATTGCCATTTTGCTGTCATTATTTTTGTTCTTAATCTTTCTACTAATTCCATTGTCAACTCTTGACCTCTTATCTCCATCACATCATTCACCGCATCTTCGAAGTAGTGAATGCCCTCAATGCCATTTACCCCAATTGAGCGAGCGATCAAATACGCCACTTTGCGCATCTCCGCTTCACTCGACTTTATAAACCCACCTTTTGGACCACGTAGGCGAATAGGCTTCTTCTTCATCCATTCCATGATGGCATCGGTTGGAGGTGGCTTCGCTCCCTTTCTCCGACCCTTCTCAATCACGTTGGCGTACTTATTCGCTTCACCACTTGCGCCAAATTTCACACGCGTAACGCTTCGCCCCTGAGTGATCGAATAGGTCAAAGAATCTTTGAGTTTACCCGTGGCCACCCTTCGACGCTTTTTGCCGTTGATCATTCGGTATGCCCCGACGTTTTGGCGAGCAAGCTCTAGGACTTCATCGCATATTGATTCGAGTACGTCCATTATTGATAGGTTGCGGAAAATTGGGTGATGTTTGCCGATATTGCCGTGGCGTTGTTTCTGATCTTCCAATTTATCAAGTCACCTGCAACGACGGAGAACGAACCCGTGGCCGTGTAAACTCCTGCCACTGCACCTGCCGCGATGGTTAAACTGAACTGATCAACTCCATTTTTTCGAAGCGTGAAAACAAGTGTGCCCGTGGCTGATTGTGTACCACTTGTGCGCACTCGAATCTCAGTAAAGGTCATGGCGAACTCAGCTGATGCTTGCACCAAAGATTCTGATCCGCTGCTTAATCCGTTTTGCATTACATACCAACGATCCCCACTTGATGCCGCTATGGTAATTCCTGTGCTGAATGTGCGGAAAGCTTGGTTAACTGCCGCCGATATTGCTAGGTTTCCTGCTCCGAGTATCGAGTTGCCGTTGATGGTTTTGATATTCGTACCACTTACAAGCGTGTCCTGCTTCAATGCGATGGCAGTCGCTTGTGCCGTGCTCACTGGCTTATTGACGTCCGACGTGTTATCTACATTGCTAAGTCCTACCGCTGCTTTGTCAAGTGTTTGGAACGTCTTATCCCCTCGGTAGTATTGCGATGTAGTGCCTGCCGTTATTGTTGGCTCTTTTGCGTTCAATGCCGTTTGCGTAGCCGTGGATATTGGCTTATCAGCATCTGAGGTATTATCGGCGTTGCCAAGTCCTACCTGCGCTTTGGTCGTGTTATGTGGATTGTTGGTATTGGAAGTGTGCGCCGATAAGTCTGCGGAGTTCGTGGCATCACCTGCTTGCCTTGCCGTCGTTTCGGTTGACAAAGCACCTGACACCGTGTTGATGTTGTTTTGTAGGGTCGTGTCGGCCGCTATCCTTGCGTTGACTTCGGTCGTTAGTTCTCCATCACTTGCCTTGCCATCGAGTGCCGTTTGTAAATCCGTTTGAGCCGACAAAGTACCTCCTATCGATCCCCAATCAACACTACCTCCACCGCCGCCCGTGGCAGCTATGCGCACGCTTCCGTTGCCTAAATCGGTAATCGTGACGTTATTGCCTTGGACTAAGTTCAAAACATTCTGAACGGCGTTATCCGTCCCATTTACTTTCAAGGTAATTCCACCACCGCCCGCCCCTGAGCCGCCCGAACCACTACCGCCAACCGCATAATCAGCAGGTATTTCGCAAGCGTTCCAATTATACGGAACGATCAACGACATTTGCAAGGTTACGCCCGTGACAACTTGGGAATATGATTCAACGAAAGCAGTTATAACGGGATCGCCATCCATATCAACCGAACGATCGAATAATACATTGCCGTTTTTGATCTCCGATATCAAGTCAAGGGCAAGGCGAGCCATGTCACTGATGACTTCGCGCTGATACTCATTCTCTACTTCTTTGGCCCGTGGTAAATCATAAAACACAACCTCGAATTGATAGGCCAAGCCGCCAAGTGTTGGTTGGATAGTTCCCGGCACAAAGTGCATAACGGGATAGAGCTGATCCTTGGGTACATCGATGAGGTCAATCAAACCATGTTGAAACGCATTGATCATAAAATGACCATTGGCGAACGCCTCCATGCGGTCCACGATCTGAGTGTATGATAGTCCGTTGTTATTACTCATTGATATCGGTTTGTAGGTTCTTTGTATTGAAGTCGATCATGTAAGTCATGTGAGTAAAAGCTACCCACGTTTGAAGGTTGGTGACCGCATCGAACTTCAACGGGTTGCGATCGCTCAATGTTTCTATGAAATGAAACCATCCCCATTTGTTTAAGTCGATTGTAAGTCCATCTCCAGCTCCTTGTTGAGCTCCGTCAAATAGTCTAGGGAACTTCTCAATAGTTCTAGTTCGAAAGTCGAAAAAAAAAGCAGCGCACCGCTGACTACTGACATGGGCAACTGCTCAATGTCTTTTCGGTTTTGCTCCGATTCCTTGCCGGTGTATTCGGCTATAGTGTACTTGTTGCCCATGCGCGAAAGGATTGGACGATATACCACACACATCATATCAATTAGCTTGGAATAGTCGCTATTGACAAACACGGCCTTGCTCAACTCGTCCAAATCGATGTACTGACCTAATTGCATCTCGTCCATGGTTGGAATAAATCCGTATTCGCGCCCGTTCAATTTGCATGCCGGCACGTGCATGGCGGTTTCGGCTTCGATGACAAGTTGAAAGGCTGCGTTTATTCTCACCACCGATTCAGGCACCAACTTTCGGATGGCCGCCTCGCTTTGGTTCAGGGCAGCCGCACACTTTTGTATTGGATTGGTTGCCGATTGCCAACGAACGTATTGGCCTAGACTGATAGCAGCGTAAACCTTCGGGATCGAGAACGATCCATCCGTAGTCGTTTGTATTTTCTTTTTTCTGAAATAGCTCAGCATATCTCTATAACAATTTTGACGTGAAAATGTGTTTTATCGAGCCACCAATAAAAGGGTGAACATGAATAGGCATCCAAGCAAAAAGTAAAACATTGCAAATCGGTTGCTCGTTTGGTCATCTTCGCGCTTCAACTTTTTGTTCTCGCGCTCCAAATCCTCGATCTCTTTGCGCATTTGGCGGTATGTGTGTAAGTTCATGGGGTTAAATGTTATCGGGTGCTATGATTTGAACGGGTCCACCTTGATCACCAGTGTGCTGAATCCGCGACTGCTTTGGTTTGAAGTATTCGAGTGCTTCCATGTAAAGCCTACAACCTCTCTCCTGCTGATCTTCATTCTCACTTTCCATCATTCGCAGCAAAATCGAATTGAAGCGTTCTGCGTGCATCCCCGTTATTGATTCGGCCAATGCTTCCCATTGAAGGGTTCGTTCGTTTTTTGACCCCTTTGCTCGCCCGTGTGGGTTATTGGTTTGTCCCTTATGCAGTCCCATTTTGTAAAATTTTGTTATCTGCTAATTTCTCCTCATAGTGCCCCTCAAAATATCGCGCTGAGTGCACATGGGTGTTTCCGTCGTTGGTCCTTATCACATACTCACCGATTGAAACGGGCCACAATGAGCCTTTGATAACAATACCTAGCGTATTGCCTTTGAGTTTCTTCATGCTTCCGTTAGTGAAGTCCCAAAACTCCTTAAAGTTGTCGCCCGTCCATTGGATGGCTTCGACGATCTGACCCGTTGGGGTGTGGATTGCTTTCATTGGTTCGTTGGTTTATATCTCAATATCTTGGGTTGCCTTGCGTAAATCTTCGATGACCTCTTTAACACATGGAGGGCACGTGGTCACTTGAATGTTTTTGCCGCTGATCTTGGAGATGGCGGTAAAAAATGGCTTTAACTCGTCCGTGGTGAATGAAGTCTGACCTTCGTACCTAGTCAACAACTCTCTGACCTGCAGAAGCTCGTCGTGACTTATTCCAACCGTGCCCCACTTACCCGCTGGACACGAAGCCCATGTGTATTTGGTCTTAATCCTCATCACGCATCCGCACAATCTGATCTTTCGGCGGTAGTGGGTCACTATGTTATCGTCATCACCCTCAACACTTCCACCCAGGAGCAAGGTACCACACGTTCCCGTAGATGCTTTATACCACTTGCAATCTTTGCAGATGGTCAGGCGGTCGGCTTGGATGGATGGCTTAACTATCATGGCTCGGTCACTTTTATTCTTCGCTTTAACTTGGCTTTAACGATCCTCAACTTATCTTGTACCTCTTTCGGGTCCACTTCAATGATATCGGCGATTTCTTGGGGTTTCAATCCCATGCGATAGGCCCGTATCAACTCACGATCAAACTTTGGAAGCGATCCCGTGGCTAGGTCAATGCACCCCATCATTATTTCGGTGTCAAAGATGGTGGCCTCGTCACTTTCTTCATCCGCGATTTGAGTGGATAGCTCCACAAACCCTTGCGATTTGCGGTGTACGTTCTTACGCTGCCATAGCATCCGACGAACGTAAGCATCTAAGAACCCATCTTCGCACGTTTTTTCTGCAATTTCTCTTTTTTCAAGTATGCCTAAAACGATATCCGACAACAAATACTCCCCGTGTTCCTTACTTCGGGTGTACTTTTCGGCAGTTTTTTGCCAAAGAGTGTAATTTTTTTGTATTTGAAAATCAACGCATTGCACCTCGTTTCAAAGAAATATGTAAAAAATATTTGACATTCCAAAATGTTGTTGTATATTTGCCATGTCAAACAAACAAACACAAAGATACATCAAATCATATGACAAATCCAACAGTTATTATTGAGCCAATGCAAACAGGCTTCGCTCCAACTAAATCACGGGAGTTTGAAACAAAAAAAGAAGCCATCGCGTACTACTACGAACTATGCTATGACCACAATATCGAAGTCACCGGCGATTGTTCGGGTGGTATTGGTCACGATTTCAGAATTTCACTAGAATATTAATCTCAAACACTTATACATTATGACAAACTTAGAAAAAATCGAGCGCATTCAGCACTTGTACAAAGAAGCAGCAGACATGGTAAAAGATTGCGAAATGCGCATCGCTACCAACACCCACGAATGGTCAACTCAAAACGCACTAGACGAGTTCAAAAAGGATGCTGCGGCGTTGAAGTATGCGCTCAAAGGCATCCAGTTGATGCAGGAACTTGTAAATGAAGGAGGTCAACATGGCGAGTAAAATCTGCGTGCAATCCTCAATCAATGCACACCCACAATCGGGGTTTAACAACTGGCAAAACTTTATCCATACTTACCTACATCCAAAGCTAGTCATGCGCAAAGCAACCGATAAAGAGTTCAACTACATCCGTGAGCACCTTGATATCTTCAATCAACTATTTACCGATCAAGACTTAATCAAACTGATCAGAGAGAACAAAACCGAGGTACATCACATGAACATGGGCCTTAATCATATGAAAATCGAGTTAAAGCCGTTCTACGACGATGATCCCGACACACGGAGGCACTGGAGGGTGTACTTCACCGCTTCAATCGTTCGCCTAGATCGTGACGGCGTAGAAAGCCAATTGACGGACCAAGTTTATCAAACAAATCGCAAACTTTATACACTACATACATGAGCAAGTCAAAAGAGTTATTTATGATTATGCGCGAAGAACAAGCGCAATTCGAAGCAAGCATCCAAGAGCAAGAGTATTTTAATTCAATTAATATAAACAATCAAATCCAAATTTCAAAATGAGCAACGAATTTTTGCCCGAAAACTACGAAGCCCCAAAAGGTGGCGGCGGTAACTATCTAAAGTTCCAACAAGGTGACAACCGTTTTAGAATCCTATCACGCCCCATCCTTGGGTGGCTCGATTGGGATAACAACAAACCGATCCGAACCCGACATTCTCAACCCAAGCCAGCACCTATTAACCCATTAAAGCCCGTTAAACACTTTTGGGCGATGGTGGTATGGTCTGAAGATACCAAGTCAATCATGGTCCTAGAGATCACTCAGGCAGGCATCCAACAAGCTATCCAAGTCCTTGCGAAAGACCCCGACTGGGGTAGTCCTTTCGAGTACGATCTTTGTGTAAACAAGTCGGGTCAGGATAAGGAAACCAAATACTCGGTAAATCCCAAGCCCAAAAAGCCATTGAGTGCTGAGTGTGATGCGGCTCTATTGTCTACCTATGTAAACATTGAGGTATTGTTTGACGGCGGCGATCCATTTGCGAAGGGAGGTCAATCATGATAGTCATTGATGGTTGTATAGTTGGCGCATCCGAGTTGGTGCGTCAACTCCAAGAGGACGAGATCAGTGCACTGGATGTGAAGATCGCGCTTAAACAAATGGAGGTAGCCATTGAGCAAGTCAAAAAGGTAGCCGATCGGATGGCAGCGGACGAAGCCGCAAAGCAAGGCGAAAGATCATTCATGCACAATGGCGCACGTATCGAACTTGCCGAGCTTGGAACAAAGTACGATTTTACCCCATGCGGATACCCACCACTGGCACGAATCGAATCTTCCATGAAAGAGTACGGAGAACAGGCGAAAGCGGCTCAGGCGTGGCTCAAATCGATTAAAGGCAAAACCGAATACATTGACCCCGAAACGGGCGAGATGTGCGAGGTCTATCCACCGATCAAAACAAGTACAACGGGAATCAAAATCACACTAGCAAAATGATCACGATACCTGCAATACTTGAATCAGTAGCGACCCGTAAGGATCGCACGCTGAAATTGATATTCGGCACTAACGAGTTGTCCCCGTCGCAAGCGGGCCAACTCTTATCCGATACGGAGAAGTTCGGATGGCTCGCGTTCAAAGGTGAATCATTCAACATAGACGAAAGCAAGATGCTTGAATCGCTCAAAGCAGATGCGAACGAAGGGTTTAAGTCCGATTCACAAAGGCTTCGGGCCGTCCTTTATCGCAATTGGGAGATGGACAACCAAGGCTTCACAACCTTTGCACGCTACTACTCGCACTACATGGAGCAAATAATCACCCATTACAAATCCAAGCTACTATGATCAAACCACAACCGACACACCCACTTACTCAGATCATCATTGACTTGTACGGAACGCAGGTAGAGTTTGCCAAACGGCATAAGATAAGCAGGCCAACGGCAAAGAAGTACATGGACACGCCCGAATCGATGCCATTCAAAATGGTGGTGAAGCTCTGCAAGTCAGCAAAATTAAACGTCAAATTCGTAACAAAGAAAGGGGAGGGAGAAAATGAATGAACTAAGTCAAATTAACACTAGCGCGATGACGCACCTGGGCGAAGTCGCGGTGTATAATGGTCAGATCGCGGAGGCTTTCAAGCTATTCAACGACGGAAGCAAGTACGTGGCTGTGCCAATTAACCAAAAGCAATCGGTAAAAAGCAGCGGAACGGACCCCGTCAAAGTGATGAACGAGATCAAAGTTCAAACGATTATACGAACGCTCGAAAATCTATTCGGCCCCATCAATGTATGGGCGGTGAATAATCGCAGGCGCGATGTAGTAATCGCTAGGTCGTTGTTCTTTTGGGCAGTCAGAGGTTCGACTACGCACACCATCGTGAGTATCGGCGAGTTACTGCCCGTGAAGTTCCACTATGCGACTGTCATCTATGCCAAAAATCAAATCGATCAAGCTATTCAGATGAACGATCCAATAGTCATGGATCGATTGGAGATCATTGCGGCGGCGGTGGCTCTGGTAGGCGACAAGCGACTACTCAAGCACATCAAACTCATTCAGGGCAGCAACTCCATCGAACACGCGAAAAGGCTAATGAAAGAAAATCGTGCATCATTGGAATAAGATATGGCACTTTAATTGATTACATTTGTATTATGAACAAGATTATCACACTTTCAATCGCGCTGGCCTTGACCAGTTGTCAAGAGAACGAACTGCGCGAGGAGATCGATGAAGTACCTACTAACACTTGCCACTGCGGACTAGTGACGGAGCGCGAAGCCCATGTACTCGAAGGTAACTACTACCTACACATGAGGTCTGAGTGTAGTGGGAATGACACGATATTTCAAGTCAGTCCGCAAGTCTACAATGAGAACGGGGTAGGATATCGTTTGTGTTTTATTGACGATCCTGCTTGGTAGTTTGATAGTTTTTACTTATATTTGCGTTGATCATTCATAGGCCGTTTGATCAATTAGAAATGAATTTTTAATCCATTGGGGGAGCAGGCCTATTGCGAACCCAGTGGATTTTTTTATGCTATGGAAAAAAAGTCATTCGTTATTCACAAAGATTCACTTTGCATACTCGACCGACTAACCGACGAACAAGCGGGTAAGTTGTTTAAGGCAATTAGGAACGTGCAAAATGGAATAGAACCCACTGACGATACTCTCATTCAGATTGTACTTGAGCCATTCGTTCAGCAATTTAAGCGCGATGAAGGTAAGTGGCAGGCTACCATCGAACGCAATGCGAAAAATGGGGCAAAAGGAGGTAGGCCACGTCAAAATACTGATAATCAATCGGAGAAAGAAGAAACCCAAGAAAAGCCAAAAAACCCAGTGGGTTATTTTGGGTTATTAAAAAACCCAAACAAACCCAAAAAAGCCGATAGTGATAGTGATAGTGATAGTGATAGTGATAGTGTTAATGATAGTGAATGTATAGTCGAACAAAGTTCTCCACCAAAAAAATCCACACGGACTATCTTTGTCAAACCTGCGCAAGATGATATCTTCGCCTACATGACTGAATACACACAGTCAAAGAATCAAACTTATGCCAAACAATACCTGCAACTTGAATCGTCCAAGATGTTCAACTACTACGAATCCAAAGGTTGGACCATTGGCAAAGCTCCAATGAAGGACTGGAAAGCAACGACTAGAAATTGGTTGCTTAATCAAAATGCTAATAACAACCCACAGACAAGTTGCGCCGAGCGGCCCGCGACAAAAAGAATCGTCTACACATGAGCGAAGCACTACTGCACAAAATACCACCCCATTCGATTGAGCATGAGCAAGCGATACTCAGCACTTGCCTGCAAGACAATCGCAACCTCACTGAGATAACGTCTATCCTTGAGCCAAATGACTTTTACAACCCAAAGCACTCTACAATCTTTGGGGTAATTGTTGACCTTCATGCGGCAGGCGAACGTGTGGACCTGCTATCGGTAGCAAAGAAGATCCGAACCTTGGGCAAGATGGCCAACGTCGAAGTGAGCGAAGTGGCAGCGATGACAAACCACTCGGTTGTGTACTGGGATCAACTTTCGGGGTATTGCTACTTCATCAAAGAGAAGCGAATGATGCGCGATGCTTCAATGCGAGCACTGGCAATCTATCAAAGTTGCTTTGATGAATCAAATACCATCGACGATGTATCAGCAATGGTCGACGAGCTTGGCAAGTCACTGACTCCAACGACTACCGCGACGGATATGACTTCACTACGGGATGTGATCCCGTCGGTACTCAATGAAATCGGAATGAGGGCGAGCGGTCAGATTACTCAAGGCGTTAAGACGTACCTACGTAGCGTAGATGCCAATATCGGATTCATTGGTAACTCGGATTTGATGGTGATCGGAGCACGTCCCGGCATGGGTAAGACTGCGTTCATTCTCTCGACCGCGATTAGACAGGCCCAAAATGGCGTTAAAGTGGCCGTATTTTCGCTTGAAATGAGTAACGAGCAGTTGACCTACCGCATACTCTCCCAAGTCATGAATTTGAGCCTTGAAAACACAATGAAAAAAAGTATGCTGGCAAGTGAGTTGGAGTTCATAAACCTAAACTTGTCAAAAATTGACAACTTGCCCATCTATTTGTGCGACAAAGCAGGGTTAAACATTGCGCAATTTAGAACGCGAGCGCGAACCATGCGCGACTTGTACGGGGTTCAGATCATTTATGTGGATTATATCCAACTTATCCAAGGCAGCCAACGTGGCAATCGCGAAAATGAGATTAGCGAGATAAGCCGCACGCTCAAAGTCGTTGCTAAGGAGTTAAAAATACCTATCGTGGCATTGAGCCAACTGTCTAGGAACGTGGAAACGAGAACGGATAAGCGGCCTATGCTATCAGATTTAAGGGAAAGTGGAGCGATAGAGCAAGATGCCGACATCGTAGGTTTCCTTTATCGCTCGGACTACTACGACGATGGAAGGGATATGGACGGGAACGACACGCGAGGGATGGCTGAGTTTATAATCGCAAAGAATCGCAACGGAAGCATGGGAACAAGTCAGTTGACGTTCGTTCCGCACATTGCCCAGTACACTGAGATCAAAACATTACAACAAAATTCAGTTCCATTTTAACCATGAGAAAAATTTATCCAATACACCAAAGAATGAAGTTCGAGCCGAACGAACTTCCTGCACCCCAAGAACGCAAACTTGACATTTGGCAGTTATTCATGCGCGAATTTGATGCGCTCAAATCGTCTGCACTTCGTGGAATATCACTCAAAGAGTACAATGGTCAGCTAGTCGACGTAACGCAATACATGAAGCTACGTATTGTGGAGGTATCGGAGGAATTAAGGGAGGGTGTGGAATGACCCATCTAGGACTATTTGAAGGTATTGGAGGCTTCTCACTTGCCGCACGTTGGGCGGGATGGGAAACAATAGCTTGGTGTGAGTGGAATGAATTTGGCCAAAAAGTATTGCGCCATCACTTTCCCGAAGCAATCGGTCACGGAGATATAACAAAAACAGATTTTACAATATATGCAAACAAAATTGATATTCTCACCGGAGGATTCCCATGCCAACCCTACTCAACAGCAGGAAAACGCCTCGGTAAAGATGATGAACGCCACTTGTGGCCTGAAATGCTTAGAGCAATTCGAGAGATTCAACCACGTTGGGTTGTGGGCGAAAACGTTCGCGGGCTTGTTAATTGGAACGGGGGAATGGTATTCGACGAGGTGCAAGCTGACTTGGAGGCTTGTGGGTACGAAGTCCTCCCGTTTATACTTCCAGCTTGTGCCAAAGACGCTCCGCACCAACGCCTTCGAGTTTGGTTTGTGGCCTACCGTGACAAGTGTTCAAAGGGATCACCCCGAACGAGTGGAGAAACTCAAAGCAACGGGGGCGACGACAATGATGAGCAGAAAGGCCGGGGAGAACAGGCCGAACAGCGTTTTGGACATGGCAATGTTTGTGGGTCTTTTGCCGACACCAACAGCAATGATGGACGAAGCTCCAATAGAGAAAGTGGATGCGAGGAATCAGAAACAAATGGAGAAAGGAAACAGTCCGTTTATTCTCGGACTTGGACAACAAGCAATGAGGGGTTTACTGCCGACACCGAGAACATCGGACGAAAGAATGCACTGGAGAACGGAGAATTGGAAAGGGGACGATTTAGGCTCGGAAATCAACCACCTACTTGGGACTCGTTCCCATCTCAATCCCCGATTTGTGGAGGAGATGATGGGCTTCCCACCAAATTGGACGGAATTACCTTTTCAAAATGGAGAGCAGAATCAATCAAAGCATATGGAAACGCAATAGTACCGCAAGTGGCATACGAGATTTTTCAAGCCATTAATGAATACGAATCTATTTAGACCAATTCCAAACTACTTAATCCCTTGCATTTATCGCTTGCAATAATTATCTTTGACCCATGAAACAAAGAGGCAGGCCAAAGCAAGAGCCGACCAAGATAATATTCAGACGTGTACCGCTGCCGATATACGCTGAGATCATTGAGCAAATTCAAATAATCATAAACAAATACAAAACAAAATGAAACAACTTAATTCAGATTTTTCAAAGGCCAAAGTTGGTGACAAGGTTTACCACGTTAATGGCAGTGTGCGCAAAATTGTGAAAATTGATGCACATCATTATCCAATAGTCGATGATGAGGGTGTTCGTTACGACTATGACGGGAGACTTTTTAGTAGTGACGAACTACCCACCATCTTCACCCATCCCGTCAAGATTGTCCACGCGGATGATATGCCAGTGAACCCACGTATCGCTGAGATTGAAAGTCAGATACAACGATTGCAGAACGAACTCGAAACATTAAAGGAGGTGAGCAAATGACAAACAATAAAAAACAAACGGCGGTTCAGATGGCATTTGAAAAATTAGCACAACAAGGATTGTTGGTTGTAGATGATTATGAAAATCTTAATGCCTATCATGAAGCCAAAGCAATGGAGAAGGAGCAGATAATACAAGCGATACTATCTTTAGACCAAACAGATAATATTTGGGATAAGGAAATTTTTTCAAATATGGCAAAACAATACTATAACCAAACATACAAACAACCATGACAAACAAAGAATGGGCACTTGCCAACCTTACTGGCAAAGTATTGAATAGAGCATTAAGAGCGATTGAGCAGCAGCCTGATTGGGGATTTGCAGAAGATTGTAAAAGCATAAATGAATGTCTTTATTACTCAATATCACAAGAAGGTTTTGATTATTGGTATGCAGTTTCCGACAGCCAACTCAACCCCGACCAATATCTCCCACCCAACTACGTAGAAGCGCCTGAGTATGTGGGTGAGGTAGAAGCCAAAACGTACACTGAGGCAGAAGTTAAGCATATTGTTTCAGAAGCATTACAATCAGCATTAGTCACTTTAGACCTAGACCAATGGTTTAAACAATTCAAAAACTCAAACCAATGAAGAAAATACTACCATACATCCTAATCATTGCAGCATCGTACCTAGTGGTAGCGTTTATTGCCAATGACATAAATTCTACTCAATGGGATTTCATGGACAGAGGGAATGTAATATTATGTGCTTTTTTTTTCTGTGTTTTTTACTTCGGATTTACAAATTCTAAAAAAAATAACCAATGAAAAAGTCAATTTATCTTTTTTTACTCGCGATCATGCTATGCTCTTGCGTGGATGAAAACGAAACATTCACAGGTTACTTAGTGGCCAAAGAATATACTGCCGAACACATGAGCAATGAAACCCCCAAAACATTGTCTTATGCAGCGGTATACATACCGATGGCACATCCTCACACACCTCCGCCACCGCATAAAATAGACGCTCAATGGGTTTGGTTTATTGCAAACAAAGATGCCATAATTGAAAGGAATGTTTCTGAGCAAATGTTCAACACAAAAAAATGCGGTGACAAAATCACCATTAAACTTCGATAAAAATGCCCACCTGCCGCATCTGCAAGTCCAAGTTCACCGCCCGTTTTTCATCCTTTCAAAAGACGTGTGAAACTCCGTCGTGCATTATTGAATGGTCAAAGCAGCAAAGGGATAAGGTAGCGAAGAAAGATCATCGCGAGTGGAAGTCCAAGGCCAAAGAAAAGTTAATGACGCTATCGGACTACATCCAAATCTGCCAGCGTGTGTTCAATACCTACATCCGTTTAAGGGATAAGGATAAGCCTTGCATCAGTTCGGGCAGGCCATTAAAAGGGAAGTACGATGCAGGCCACTACTACTCCACGGGCGCATATCCGAACCTACGATTTCACGAAGATAACGTACACGGCCAAAGCGTTCACGATAATAGGGACCTACACGGCAACCTTATCGCATATCGTGAAGGTTTGATCGCTCGCATAGGTATTGATAGGTTCAATGAATTAGAAGCCGTTAAAAACGTTCCTAGACACTACACGATTGATGAGGTCAAGGAGTTAATTCAAACTTATAGAAACAAAATAAAGGAAATGAAATGAAAATAACCGTAACAGAGGATTTAGGTATCCAATTAGAAGAAGTTTTTAGCGGGTTGACATTAAAAACTGAAAGCGGAGAAACAATGTCAATTTGTATGCGAGATAGTGGCTTTGAGTTTAAATATCAGGGAGAGTGGTATTTTGCAAAAGAAGGACACGTCGAGTCTTTTCATAAATCAGTAAGAGGAAATTATCTAGTTTCCGAATTGCAAAGACACGACCCAATTTTGGATGGGGACATATTGCCAACTGCCACCGATCGCGGGTAAAAACAAACAAGATAAAGCAACTAGAGAGATGAACCAACCAATCCCACAAATATCAATGCGACAAATGTGTGAGCATATCGTCAAAGCCAAAATATTTGATGAAAGTGTGACCGCTGAACAAATTTTTAATTATAGCCCAACTGGCGAATTATTCATGGTTTTCGAATGGTATAGAATAGCTTGTGATATTTTGAAGTGTAATGCATCACAATTACATGAGCAAGACCAAATCAACATGCACTCGTTTCTGCACGTAAACCAATCACCGATTTAACCATTGCTTGACTGACCAGTATGTATTGATCTGATGGTCTTTTGGATCAAGTGTAAAGCATGGAAACACGGGATGCGTTTTCAAACTAAAGTACCTTTGAGCGTAGGAAGATGAAGTCTGAGTTGATCCCCCGTTGATAGCAACTTTTGTCTTGCCTCCGCTTGTATAGGTTAGCAACCCCGGCACATGGCTATCTCCTGCCAAGCACACATCCACCCAAGGTGCTTCATCACGTAGGTATCGCATTTGGCCGTGAGTGGGGTTATACATCGATCTACCTCTGAATAGGTGAGATACTGCCACGTTATACGTTTGACGGCCTACATTGAGCTGCAAATGACCAATGCCATTAAAGTAGATGACGTTATCCTCTAGCATCATGGCCGTTGGTGAATATCCGATCTGCTTTTCTTCACGTTCAACCGCATGATTGCACCATGTCGCGGCAATTACTTTGTGCTTAATCTCTTTCATGATGGATTCAAGTACCTTGTACTGCCACTTGGGAGGTAGTAAATTGTCTGAAACCTCGGCAACCGATCGCATTTTGATGGCCATTTGGATCAAATCACCCGACAATATCACATAAAGGTTGGGCGTGTTTACGATTTCTTCGATCACCTTTTGAACTAAGTCGTGGTCAGTACCCCATGATCCAATGTGAGAATCGCAAATGTTGACGATGCAAATAGGTTTGTTGGTCTTTATCGACCATATCGCATCGGTAGCACTCTTTGTATGGGATTGCAGGACTTGTTTGTAGTCGTTTGCGGCCTTGAATATCGTTCTCCAGTCTACTTCTTTAACCTCTTTATCGGTTGTGATATCTTCGGTCTTGTATTGAGCTAAATCGCGCTCAGGATTCACTGATCCATTTACACGGTAGTAATACGATCGGATTGTTTCGGCGGTGTACTTACCCCCGTCAGTGAGTTCGATCACCTCCTCATTGTTGTAGAGTTGGTTTGCGTATTGCCTAACCGATAACCCTGGGTCTTTTGGAAACTTAATGAATAGGCTTGTCATCAATGCTTGTAACCTGCCCTTGACTGTTGGCTTGTACGAAGATTCGTTCGATGTGTTCATAATTTGCGTTGATTAAAATTTGTTCATTATTGATGTGAATGAGCGCGAGTTTTACGCGTGTGTTTTCATCATAGGTAAAGTCCATCGTGCCAATCATGGAAACCATCTTCATGTTTATGACAATCGGCTCAATGTAGATGTATTCAAGTGGCGGAGGAGGTGGATTGGGAAGTTCTAAATCTTCCGTGAGATACCGATACTCAGAGGCTTCCTCTGCATCGGCTGCGAGTATTATTTTGTCGCAGTATAGAATCATGGATTGACTATCAAAATCTTTTGTAGCATTGTCAAACGGCAATCGAGATGAGTCCAAGTCGGGGTAAAGGCGTGATTCTCTAATGTCGTGATAATTTGCGACTGAATTAAATAACGTTCGTTCTTAAGTATAAATTCGTGAACCTGCTTTGGGGTGTAGCCTTTGACCTTGATGTCGATGGCTCTTCCAAATTTATGTTGGCTCATGCTCGCTCCAGTGCGAGTTTCGTATCTCCTCAATCCACTTTCGCGGTATTGCCCACCCG
>Ga0181343_1000546_pt1 | contig 16331 bp, 15 predicted proteins | sample Su13VDMLBSD_FD_130110 | JGI IMG/M metagenome (GOLD analysis project Ga0181343, IMG submission 130110) | Freshwater viral communities from Lake Michigan, USA - Su13.VD.MLB.S.D | ecosystem: Environmental > Aquatic > Freshwater > Lake | place: USA: Michigan | collected 2013-07-15 | reverse complement strand
TACTGTAATCCGTCTCACCGAACTTGGAATTCCAGTAAAGTTAACAGCAGACCCAGTTGCTGTTTGTGATGTTGCAAAAGTCAATGTTCCCGTTGCTCCAGTTGCCCCTTGGATTCCAGTTGCACCCGTAGCGCCAATTCCTGTAGCTCCGGTAGAACCAGCAACGCCGATTCCAGCAGGGCCAGTAGAACCAGTAAGTCCAGTAGCGCCTGTAGCGCCTAAATCGCCCGTAGCACCTTGCAGTCCTGTAGCACCTTGCAAGCCAGTAGCGCCTTCAGGACCAACATCACCTGTAGCTCCTTGCTCTCCAGTTGCACCTTGCAACCCAGTAGCGCCTGTAGCGCCGATATCACCTGTTGCGCCTTGGATTCCAGTAGAACCGTGATCTCCCGTTGCGCCTGTTCCTCCCACATCACCAGTAGCTCCCTGCAATCCAGTAGCACCTTGCGAGCCTGTGGCTCCGGTTGATCCAATTTCGCCTGTAGCACCTTGTAGTCCTGTAGCGCCGTGATCTCCGGTAGCCCCTGTCGCTCCAACATCACCTGTCGCACCTTGAATACCTGTAGCTCCAGTAGGCCCAGTTGCTCCAGAGCTTCCGGCATCACCTGTAGCGCCTTGCTCTCCAGTAGCGCCTTGGCTTCCTGTAGAGCCTTGAATGCCAGCATCACCTGTAGCACCCTGCAATCCTGTAGCACCAGTGGCTCCTTGGATTCCAACCGCTCCGTCCAAGTTTACTTCCCAAGGAGTTAAATCAACTCCAGAGCCAGAAGAAGTAACAACATTAACTACAAGTTGTCCTGTAGATGGGTTGTATGAGACAACCTTGCCGTGCATATGTTGCCCGATGTCGTAAGCAACAATGACGCTTTGCTCGATTGAATAGTCTAAATTTAGATCGTTAGTTGTTAGCGTGATATTTCCGCTAGAAACAATACTTAGAGTTGTGCTGCTGGTTGTGTGATATCTGTCACCTTCCGCACCACTAGCGCCTGTCGCTCCATCTACACCAGTAGCCCCTTGAGGGCCAGTAGAACCTGCAACTCCGATGTCACCAGTCGCACCTTGTTCGCCAGTGGCTCCTTGCAACCCCGTAGCACCAGTCGATCCGATATCCCCCGTAGCCCCGACAACACCAGTCGCACCTTCAGGGCCAGTCGAACCTGTGGCTCCGATGTCTCCAGTAGCTCCTTGCAACCCTGTGGCTCCGGTGATTCCAGTAGCGCCAGTCGCACCGATGTCACCAGTCGCACCTTGGAGTCCTGTAGCCCCATCAAGACCTGTCGATCCCGCTGTTCCAGCTTCTCCAGTTGCGCCTTGAATACCTGTAGCACCTTGAGGCCCAGTAGCACCTTCGCCACCAACATCACCAGTAGCACCCTGCAAACCCGTTGCACCCTGAATTCCAGTAGCACCTTGAGGGCCGACATCGCCAGTAGCTCCAATACCCGTAGCGCCTTGAGAACCAGTAGCACCAGTTGCACCAACAGCGGTTTCAGTCACGGCATCCCAGCCGTAACCATTCCACTCCCATGTCTTGCCTCCTGCGGTAAATAGCTCGCCTATAAATGTTGGTATCGGGAAATTAATTGGCATAATATTTTATTAAATCTTATTTGGTGTTATTGTCGTGTCAAGACTAGTAAAACTTGTAGTCGTTACTAAAATACCTGTCAATGTTGCGTTGTCGTTCATTCTTGGTTTTCTAATTCTTCTTCTGGGGTAATAATTAAACCTAATTCAGTTATCAAATTTTCACATTCTTCTTTTGTTCCTACGAACAATTTTTCTTGGGTCGAAATGGCTTTGTCTGTTTCTTCAAAAAAAATAACATCAATGTCGTTGTGAATTAGTTTCCACCCAACTGATTCATCAAAAGACCATCCATCATTGTTAGGTTCTATATTCATGCTATTGTCAGAGTTGAAATTGCGGAATTGTAAGTTGCGGTTCTTCCATCCGCGCCAACTAAAGATACAGTAGGGTAACTTTGTGTCGTTGCTCCCGAGAAAAGTCGATAGGTTTCCCCCGCAAGCGGGGCTACAGAAAATGTTACAGTCAAGGCTGTATTTGTAAAATTTGCTTGAGAAAATTTTCCAGAAGTTCCACTAATCAATGTTGTTACACGCAAAGTTCCAGCTTCGATAGATGTAGCTCCAGAGTAAGAGTTATTGCCAGAAAAAATAAGAGTGCCAGAGTTTCTTTTTATTATGTTACCTGCCCCCGTGATGGCGTTAATAATGCTTTGGTTAGCGGCTGTTGAGTTCCAAATAAAAGTGCTATTATTTAGGAATAGACTTCCGCTTTTTTGGTTGAGTGACGCAGATGCGCCACCGATTTCCATGATGCCAGAGTTAATTCTAATATTTGCAACTCCATCACCAAATGTTCCAACCAGACCCTCGCTAAATAACAGTTTCCCAGACCCATTTTTTGTAATATCAGACCTTCCAATCACCCTGCAATCTGCCAAAAAATCAGCCGTCGCATTACTGCCGCTGGCTATATTGAACACCGCAGGTCGATTGCCGCCTTGATCGTTGAAAAATCCATTTATTGAGACAAGTCGGTTTTGCAATCCTCCGTTAGAGTTAAAAATAACACCTTCGGAAGTTTGAATCAATCCATTGATGCCATCCAATGTAATCGTCGCGCCTCCATTACTGTCAAAATTGATAATTGTTCCTTGCAGAACAGGGTTCGTAGCAGCACCAGTTGCGAAAACCAACCCTGATCCGTTGTTGATATTGTAAGTGCGGTTCGTGTTGTAAAAATTTGTTGCGGAGGCTTGCAATCTTAGCGTTCCTGCATTTACTGTGGTTGTTCCGCTATAAGAGTTTATATTTGAAAAAATTAGCGTTCCAATTCCTGTTTTAACAACACCTAACGCACCGCTAATAACTTTTGAAATTGTAGTAGTTGCAAGAACATGAAAATTATACAACGAACTTGCAATTGATGCAATCGCATTAACAACTATTGCTCCTGATTTTGCCGCGTTGGATTGAGTTAAAATCATCCTACGATTATATAAAGCGTGTTAGCCAATGGGGTTGCAGCATTGTATCCAGCTTGCGTAATTTGAACTATATTCGCAAGTTGCGTTGCGCCTGTAAGTCCAGTTGTATCAGATACGATTATATTTGCTGGTGTAGCCCCAGTCGCGCCAGTTGCGCCTTGAGGCCCAAGCTGGTTATACATCACCTGCATTACTGAAATAATTACAGATGGAATATTTGGTGCTGGTGCAGTTGCTGTATTGTGGTCAATACCGATATTGGTATTGTTAGTTGACCACATGATTTGGAAATTGTCTCCAGCAGCAAAATTATCCATGAAGTCCCATGCCGCAACCACATATGGATTATTCGATGGAACAGATACGCGAGTAGCAGAATCTGGAATATCAGTTCCATTTTTACGAAACCAAATCTGAACAATATCACCGCCACCTCCACCGCCATTGTTATGCAATTGAGCGGAGAATTGAATGTCGTATGTTCCCGGACTTGTAAAAGTAATTTGTGATCCACTAACAACAGAAATGCCATTTTGTTCGATGACATTATTTACTGTCATTGCATATGCAGTATTAATAGCAACAGCAGTTTGATCGACATTGCTAAAATATGATCCGTAAAAACCAGATGCTCCACCAGCACCTGTCAAACCTGTAGCACCTTGCAAACCTGTAGCACCCGTAGCCCCGCTTGCACCTACGCCAGTAGCTCCTGTAGCACCATCAACGCCAGAGACTCCTGTCGCACCTGTCGATCCTGTAGCTCCATCTGCTCCAGCAATACCCGTAGCTCCTGTAGAGCCAGTTGCCCCGACATCACCTTGTGTTCCTGTAGCTCCAGTCGCGCCATCTAGTCCAGATATGCCTGTTGCTCCCGTGGAACCAGTTGCTCCATCAATGCCAGAAATTCCAGTTGCCCCTGTCGCTCCCGTGGCTCCGTCTGTTCCTGCTGTTCCAGTAGCTCCTGTGGCTCCTTCAAGACCAGTTGCACCTGTCGCGCCATCTGGCCCAATCGCTCCACCATCAGCAACTGGCGTCCATGAAGCATTGATTGATCCCGGAGTTGGAGGGTAGCCGGGGTTTAGTGGGTTGCCTGTTCTGTAATAATATCCACCTTGAAAAGTAACTGCCGCTCCAAGGTTGTAAGCGGCTCCATTGTCATATACTGTAGCTGGCAATGTCCAAGGTGTTGGACCCTGTATTCCCGTAGCTCCAACATCTCCAGCAACACCAGTAGCTCCAGTCGCGCCATCAGCACCAGTGGAACCTTGCTCTCCTGTAGCTCCCTGCTCACCCGTTGCACCTTGCTCGCCAGTCGCTCCAGCACCTGTTGCACCCGTAGCTCCAAAGTCTCCTGTTACTCCGGTAGCACCCTGCTCTCCGGTAGCACCAACTGCACCTGTAGCACCAGCACCTGTAGCTCCAGTTGCCCCTGTTGCAACGCTTGTTACTTCAACCCACTGATCGTCGTAGTATTGATACTCGACCATCGTAAGCGTATTAACCCAACGCATTCCAGCAGTCGGACTAGCTGGAGGGGTTTCGCTATAAAATGTAGTAAATCCAGATGCGCCAGTCGCGCCAGTGGAACCAGTCGCGCCTTCAAGACCAGTAGCCCCAGTTTCTCCTGTAGCTCCCAATCCGGTAGCACCCTGTTCACCAGTAGCACCAGTTGCGCCTTCCAATCCAGTCGCGCCAACCTCTCCTGTTGCACCAATCTCACCAGTCGCTCCAATATCTCCTGTAGCACCTGTGAGTCCTGTAGCGCCCTCTAAACCAGTAGCTCCAACATCTCCAGTAATACCAGTGGCTCCAGTAGAGCCTTGCTCTCCAGTAGAGCCTGTAAGTCCAGTGGCTCCTTCTGGCCCTGTAGTTCCAACTCCAGTCGCTCCTGTAGAACCTTGTTCTCCGGTAGCTCCAGTAGCTCCATCTACACCGATGTATCCACTAGCTCCTGTAGCTCCAACAGAACCAGCGGCTCCGGTAGCTCCTGTTGCACCAGCTCCACCACCACCCCCACCGCCATTAACGGCAGTAGAGTATGTGTTAGCGGCAATCTTCCAAAGAAGATTATGCTCTCCGTCCCCAACCTTTGGCTTTGTTTCGCCTGTGTTCTCGGCGATCTTTGCAAGTAAGTTGGATTTAGAATCGTTGGTGTTAGGAGCTATTGCCATATTACATTAAACCTGCACGGTTGCTAAGTTGTTTAGCGTAATTCTCTTCTTCTCCCTCTTCTTCCATCCCTTCCTCTTCCATTTCCTCTTCTTCCATTTCTGGTTCCTCGGATTCTCCGAGGGCATAACCATCAACAGAGCCAAGAGCGAATTGTCCATTACCCATATAACGAACTTTAGCGAGAACTTCTTTCTCCTCGCCCTCTTCCATTCCTTCAAAATCAAAACCTTCCGGTGCTGTAAAATTAGTTTCCATATTTCCTCCGTTACAAACAGGGCATCCTTTACTTTTGCAACCACATCCTCCACCCATACCTATAATGAGAGCGATACCTTTTTCTTTCATTAGTTTTTAGGTTTAAGTGCGGTGGGGGATAGAACCCCACCACACTTATTATTGTTTAACCAGACCGACTCTTACGAGCAGGATTGATAAAGCGTAGCAGGCGAGCAACGGAGATGCATAAGAGCATAACCCCACTCGACACGCTTCGGCTGAGAACCTTGCATGAACAAGGCGTAGAAGTAGCCATTAACACCAAGGATGTTATTAGCATTGTCCTTGTTGTTGATCCACATGAACTCACCGCGATAGTTGACAGGATCGAACTTCAGACCCGAACCGGGGCTGGTGATGACCTGTGCAACACGGGAAGTAAACACATGTGGGTTGTAGATGAAGCTGACCTCGTAAGCGGCAGAACGATAAGCCGGATTCACAACAGCCTTGTTGCCAGTGCTGGCAGGGCTGGTAGTGAAGAACGGAACACGCTCAAACGCACCATCAACGAAGTTGTAGCGAGGAGCTTGACGATCAACCAAGTGGACATAACCACTGTAGCTGAAGGCTGCACCGAATGGCTTGATAAGCTCGTCAACCTGCGAAGAGAAGCGCAAGTCCTGACGGATGTCAGCGTTCTGCTTCTTGAGGTAGTTGCTCGTTTCAGGCGAGCAGATGAGAGCGTATTGAGGCTCACCGTCAACCATTGCGTAATTGCCTTCAGCGGCATCACGGGAAAGGTCGAGGTAGAACTGATCGAGGATACCTTGGTCGAGCGCATAGGCAGGAGCCACGGCAGGGAACGCTTGGTTGGTTCCGCTGCTGGACATCGCCAGCGTATCAGGCACATCAAGAACAACCTTGTTGCCAGCGAGACGAGAGAACTCATCACGGTAGCGGTTGCTCCAGAACCACTGACTGTTTTCTTTGAGGACTTTGACCTCACCAGCCAATTGCTCTTCAGCCTTCCATGCAGTGCGAAGATCATTCACACAGAAACCGGGCGAACGAATAGCAGCCTGTTGGAGGTTGTAGGAACGAAGGGTGCGAGCAAACTCAACAACCTGAGGAGTCGGGTTGCAGTTGTTTCCAGAACCATCGTTAGTTCCCACATCGGCCCAAGCAGTGCTGGAGGCGTTAGGAACGGTGGTGCGCTCTTGAATGAGCGTTTGGATGGATTCGCCCATACCAGCAGGGAATGTGTCCTGCTTGATGAGACGGTTCCAAGGGTCGGTAGCAATGAGCTTGGCGGCGATCATCTCGCCGATACGCCCTGCTTCTTGTTGGAGCTGATTGTTTACATCAGCAATATCGTATTGAGCCATATTATTATTTTTTCTATTAAGTTAAATTTAGTTTTGAATCCAAGTCGTCGTTTAGTTGCCCAACTTAAACTCGGTTTGTTTTCCTTTACTGAGCCAGTGTAAAAGCCTTTCGGTGTTTATAAGCTCGGATTTATTTTGTTACTGATGTTGAGGAATCAGCGATCCATAACATTTTTTTCAACAGCTTAGTTATGCTGCATCGCAACTAATATGTGAACAAAGCAATATTTGCAAGTTAATTTTAAATAAAAAAAAGGACTGCCTAATTAAAGCAGTCCTCTTTCTATTGAATCTGAACTTATTTTTTTATTAGTTATGCAACCATTCTCCCGACAAGATTCTTAACGAAGTCGTCTGTATCCATCTTTGCGTAGTTGGTCGGCTTGTTTGATTCTGCTGGAGTTCTGGGGGAATTCCCACCAGCAGCAGGAGCAGAGCCACCGCGAAGTTTAACATTATTCTCCTTAGTTTCCTTCAGCTCGTTCTGCAATGACTTAACTGTATCAATCAAGTCTGGAAGAACAGCGGCTCCAAGGATGCCATATACTTTAAGGTTTTCAGGCCACTCGTCGTAGCTCATTACTTCTTGCTGAAGTTTAGCGATGTCTGGTCGCTTGTCTTCTGGAAGAAGATTGTAAACCTTCTCGGTCATCTTCGGAACAACCTCTTGGATTGCTGATTCCCGTTGAGCGAAATACTGTTTGTAGAACGCTTGCTCTTCTTGCTGCTGTCGCTCCATAGAAGCATTGTATGCCTCCTTAGAATTCGCCTCCAACTCCTCCTTGCGCTTTTCAATCTGAAGCAGGTTATCAGCAAGATTCCAAATCTTAGTCTTATCTCGTTCTGACCAGTCTGCCATCAATGCTTCAAGTTTCTGAGGATCGCCATTTGTGTCCGCTTGGAGAGCGTCAATCAAATCAGAGGTTTCAACTTTATTCCGTTGAGCAAAGAATTCAGCACCCTCGATAATCTCGTTGAGAGGTTCGGAAACATACTGCTTCCATTCCTTGGTAGCCTGAACACGGGTCATGTATAGCTCGCCATCAACGGCTTCACGCTCACGCTGAATTTCTTCAATCTGAGCCTTTAGGTCTTGGACTTCCTTGCTGGCTTGCTCGTATTCGCTTCCTTTAGCTTTGAGTTCAGCAAGCTCTTTCTGAGCCAGCTTTAGTTCTTTCTCAGCAGACTTCAGTTCCTTCCAGCGAATCTTTTCTTTTTCGCCAGTTGGTTCTACCTCGGCAGGAGCATCTGTATTAGCTTCTTCAGTTTTTGCCCCCTCATTAGTTCCAGATTTGTCAGTATTTTCGACCTCTTTTTTAGGGGCTTCTGTATTTTCTGGAGCAGGCTGAGTTGGATTTGACTTCGGCTCTTCCTTGGGAGGGGTGACGCTGAGATCATTGGATGCAATAGAATCAAGCGCACTGCGGAGATTTGTGATCGCCGAGTCCGTTGATGCTGGTTCTGTTGGTGTGGGTGTCGGTGTTGCTTGGTCGGACATATAAGATAATAATTTTTACTTAATCTTGGCGCGATGACGCTCACCCCAAGATTTCTTGGTGGTAGCTGTCTTCTTGCCAGATGTTGCCATTGGTTTCTTTGCTGCTGGTGCAATGCGTTTTTCTGTTGCCATTTTCATATTTTTACTCCTGTTGGTTGTTTGTTTGTGAAAGCCTCTCAGCTTCCATGATTTCGTCCTCGGTGTATAACCCTGTGGACAAAAGTTTCCTACGAGCTTGAATGATATATTCCTTATCCAGATCATTCAACTTCTTTGGATTGATTCTAATCAATGAATTAAGTTTGTTTTGAAACTCTTCGGAACCGATGGCTTTAGCGGCCTCAATATCCGTTGGAGCTTTAGGGGCGCATTCTTGTCTAACAATAATAAATGCTTCTTTAAGAACTGGGTTGTCTAGTAGTTTCTCCAATTGAGATACCTTGTCGGCATTCATTTGGAATAGTTGTCTTTGTGTCATATTCTAATTCCCTGCGATTGTATCTTGCTGGCTGCTTCTGCGTCACGGATTGCCATCTTTTGGTTGGCATCCTGCTGGCGCATAATCATTCTCTGCTGGTGCATTTGCATATCCATATCAAGTTTCGCCTGCCGCTCGGCTCTCTGTGCCTCTATTTTAGCAAGCGTGGCTGGATCAATTTGCTGTTGACCTTGCGCCAAATTCGCATCTTCCATTCCGCTCAACATGGATTGCTGTTCTTGTTCAGCCATTAGCTTCTGAACTTTCAGCGTTCCGTTGTGCAAAATTTCATCTGCGTTTTGAAGAACCTTGCGGTATAGCGCGGATTCCTCACGCATTGCAGGGTCGCCAGACAGCCTCTCGACATGCTGTGCGACATGGGCATTAAGCGCATTGATGCCTTCAAGCATAGGAGCGAGTTGCATTGGATCAACCTGCAAGGCTTCTTGAGCTTGGTCAACAAGCGGATTGAGTGCTTCGATGTGAACCTTGGCGTGAACCAAATCGTTCTGACCATCCAGAACCATGATTTGACCACCAGCCAGAAGTGAGTTGTTTTCGAGTTGCGCGATAGAAGCATCCATTGTTGGCTTCTCGGATTCTCCGGGTTGAATCGCATATCTGGATGCATTCTCGTAACCAGCGGTTTCGGATGCAATATCCCAAATGAGGTTCTGTTTGCCGTAGTCTGGCAGGCTTCCAAAGATGCCCATCAATCTATCGAATGCAACCATTCTAGCTGCTTCCGATCCAGCGCCAACGGGTTTAACAACTCGCAGTCTGTCGGTATCTAGGTTGAAGAATGCTTGTAGATAACGATCCTTTGCACCGAATCCTTCAGCACCACGACGAAGGAGGCGTTTGTGAAGTTCAACGATATACTTTCCTCCCGGCTCACGATTATCGTAATCCTTTCGCTTCATTCGACGGATCATTTCGCGCATCAAGGATTCCCAAGGATCGAAGAACAAGTTCAAAGCTGACACGCTCATTTTAGCAATATTGCTAAGTTCAGCACGCACTTGTGTTGCAGACTTCTCAACCGATGTATTGATTAAAGATTCGGTATTGTATGCAGATGTTCTTTCTCTGAACAACTGTGTAAACGCACTAACAATCGGCAATGTCCCGTTAGATACATTGGGAACTATAGTATCCTTAATGACCTCAATACCGGGAGAAAGCAAATTATAAACTCCATTTGGGATGAACTGCATCTCTTGCAATGCCGTCTCGTCTTTTGGTTGGAATGTAGGCGCACTACCGAAGGATGCAATCTCAAGAAGTGAACAGTATGCACGATTCAATGCCCCGTTAATTGCAAAGACATCGTAGCCTTGACCGCGAACGCCATGATAGTATCCGTTAGTTCCAACTCCGTAGGTAAAGACAGTGTAGGCTTCGTAGCTGTTATCGAATCTGCCGATTCTCTTAAACAAGAAGTCTTGCACCCCATTGTCATCGTTAATCATGTAGTGCGAAACCTTGCCGTCAAATTCAGTTACCCACAAATGGACAACACGAATTGATTGCTGGTTCGCAGCTTGAGTCGTAAAGAACAAGTCGTTATTACGAAGCTCCATCTCTAGCTTCTCCCAATCGTATTGGCGGAAGTTGTAATAATTGTTGTTGTTGTTTACAGAGGAAGTGATTGCCTTGCGACAAGCCTGAATATTGAACCCGTTAATCTGTGCTGTTTCTTCATCCTTAATCAACTGATAAAGTTGCGTAGGGGAATAGAATCGCAAGCAAGCGGCAACATCAATATTGTCCTGACCGATCTCTGTCTTACGAGGAATCTTGAAGTCAGACATATCCGTTGACTTCCAACGCCAGTCCCACTCATCATTGAACAACGACACACCAACTCCATGCTTAATAAAACTATTGCAGAGCTTGAGATATGTAGGGAAGAAGTTGCGCCAAGAGCGAACAGCAGCGGTTACTTCCTGTGCTACAACTTGCTCAAGTTCGTCACGCTCCGTCTGGCTCCCGTAAAGAGTCGGGCAACGGAAGAATGTTTGAGGCGCATTAATGATGTCAACATACCCAGCAAGTGCCGTATCAAGAACTTGCTTCGCAAACCCCCACGACACATTGACTCGGTAGGATTGCCCTGCATTGATAAGCGCCCTCTCGTCGTAGGGGCGTTCGTTGTCGTAAGCAGCGTCAATCTTGCTGCGGTCAAAAGCTGAGACGGCATCCGCTCGTCGTAGAGTCTCCCAAATCTCATAAGCTGATTTAGCGTCCTTAATGCGAGAAACCGGAGGCTTCCCGCTGTTTGAAATTGTTTCTAGTCGATCACTCATTATTGTCTTCCTTTGTTGGTTTCTTTTGGAAGAACCTTAAGTTGGCTATTCGCTTCTGATAAATCCTCATCTTTTTCTCAAGTTCAGATTCATCAATATCTTCAATGCCTTCAGCGATCTCTTGCGCTTCCTCAACTGTTAAGTTCTTTGCAACTTTCATATCGTCATTATTTATATTGTTCAACAATAACTTAACAAGTGAGCCATCTTTGCATCCGTGAACGAGAACTGCGTCCTCGCTTACAGGTTTGTTCCAATGGACATCCCACGCTAAATTAGAGATAGAATCACATACCATTTCTCCGTTAATATTGCGATACTTTTCTGTCCTCCAGTTGTTTTGGATGAGATTAGATTCTTTCATCCGATTAACTACATACCACTGGATGATGTGGGTCCAATGCCTGTTAGATACAGAAAGGGAATTCAATACAGGTGCAGAACAGATTTTTGTGGAATACACTCCAACTTGAGCCATCCTGTGTCCCGTGACAGACTCAGGAACGAGTTCCCCGTTCTTGCCTTCATACACCCTCTCTTTAGCTCCAAGATAAATCAATGGTTCACGCTTCTCCTTAACCGCCCTAGTCGTGTCTGCGTAATATTCAAACGCAATTAAATCAAGCCAGTTCTCTCGCACTGGAACAGTATCCAGTTCAAACCAAAGGAATGCATCCGTCTCTTCATCCTTGCGGAGATGAGCGCAAGTCTGCTGGAAGTAGAAGTTGCAAGACATAGGCCAACCCATCATCGTGTCTGGAATAATGCAAGCCTCAGAAGATTTGAACAAATGTTTAATTTGCTTTTCAAATCCAATGATGACTTCCTCGTTTTCTCTTGACCCAATAACTAGCAGGTCGTGTTCTTCGCCTACTGGAAATTTATTAATCGCACTGATGAAATCAGGGATCAAATGCCGATCATGTTTTGATACAGGAATAACTAGCTTCATATTAAAAAATCATCTCAAACTCAGCCGTGAATTTAATCGGCCTAGAAGGGATCGCATCATCAAACTCAAACCCGCTTACCTTCCTCCACACCCTCCGAGGCATAAAGAAACAATACTCGTAAATACCGCGAGAAATAACGAGAACTTTAAAACCCGCTCTTTCCACCCTATACGGAGTTCCTTCAACTGCCCTTTGCAAAGCCAGAGCAAGAGGAGATTTTGTAGGGTTACACTTAGTTCCATTGACATAATCTTCGGGTTTAACAATCACATCTAATAAAACAGATTGCCGATGTTCGTCAATATAAAGTTCTGCCCTCGTTTTTTGAAAACCAAGTTCCTTTAGTATGTTCATCACTTCCCCCATACTATTATAATATGACTTATTTTCAAGAAATAATTGAAAGAGTTTTATATTTTTGTAAAGTGAGCTAGATGAATTCAGCACCAATTTACGGTGATCCACTTGATGGATACCTTCACCTTTACGGGTTTAACTGGAAAAAAGGAACACACCAAATCGCAATCGAACTTGCGATGTTCAGAGAAAAGATTAAAGGGAGGATTCCTAAAGATACTGGTGGATACGATATATTCCATCACTTCCAAAGAATCGCCAAGGCTCTCTGGCCTGAGAAAGATAGCAAGTCAACAGTAAACTTCATCTGGCATCCTTGGGCAGAACGAATGATCCGAGCTGCTTGCAATCACGAATACCTTGCAATCGCTGGCTCTGGTGGTTGCGGTAAATCGGAGGCTTACGCAATATGGGCAATCGTGAACTACCTAGCCGATCCAGAGAACACAACAGTCCTTGCTACCTCCACGACAATCAAGGCATCCAAGCAGCGTATCTGGGGTAAGATTACTAGGTATTGGGGAGTATGTGAACAGCTAGGTTTGCCGGGGCATCTTGTGGATTCGGAGAATAAGATCAGTTATGTAGGCAAGGATGGCAAGCGTTCTGACTTGTCTGGCATTGTTCTTATCCCCGGTGAAAAGAAGAAGGAGCGTGACGCTACTGGCAAGATGCAGGGTATCCACAACAAGAATGTTATCTTTGTTGCTGACGAGTTATCTGAGCTATCTGAGGCTATTACAGAGGTTGCGTTCTTCAACTTGTCCAAGGGTTGCGAACGATTTCAGTTCATCGGCATATCTAACCCTGCTTCGTATGTGGATGCATTCGGTAAGTTTGCCAAGCCTAAAGATGGATGGGAAACCATCACTGTTGACGATGAAGAATGGGCGACTTCCCGTGGAGTATGCTTGCACTTCGATGGGTTGAAAAACCCAAACATGATAGCCAAGAAGAAGATTTATTCTTGGATGGAGGGTCCGCAGGATTTCGAGAAGATTCCAGAAGAGGCTAAGAATACATCCTCGTTTTGGCGAATGTATCGTGGCTTCTGGTGTCCTGCTGGTATTACAGATCAGATTTATTCCGAGGTCGAGATACTTAACTCTAAGGCTACCGACAAAGCCGTATGGCTTGATAACGAGAAAACCAAGGTCGCCTTCCTCGATCCATCCTTCACTAATGGTGGAGATAGAACGGTTCTTTACTTTGGGACGGTTGGCAAGCTGGCAGAGCCACATGGATACAAGGGTCTGCAATACGATGAGTTCTTGGTCTTCCAAGAGGATGTCACAGACCAATCCATGACTCGTTCTCAGCAGGTAGTTCAATGGTTCCGTAATGAGTGTCTAGCTAGGGGCGTCCAGCCTCGCAATGCAGGATACGATAAGTCCGGCGCTGGTGGGCCTCTAGGTGACTTTATATCCGTTGCTTGGTCAAAGGATGTGTATGGCTTGCAATTCGGTGGCAGGGCTTCAGAAAAGCCTGTATCGGCATACGATCCAACCCCGTCACACGAAAGGTATGTCAACTCGGTTTCCGAGATTTGGTATTCCTGCAAGGAGTATATGCGGACTGGTCAAGTCAAGGGTATCGGCGATGAGTTGATGCGAGAGATGTGTATGCGGAAACTTGATCCTAATGGAGAGAAGAACCTAGCATTACGCATTAAGGTTCTTCCTAAATCTGAGATGAAACAAAGATTCGGCATATCTCCTGACATTGCAGATGCTGGGATGGGACTACTTGCTTTGGCTAGAGAGAGGCTTAACCTAGATAGCAGCACAGCTACAAAGGCTCTTAATCCTAATAATAAGTCTGACTCTAAAGGCTGGAAGCAAGCCTTCAGTAAGTTTAAGGCTATTTATGGTTAAACAATTATGTTTTACAAAGAACGAGTTCAATGAATGCCTCGACATTATTTGACTTGATAAATGTCTGATCAATATTCGATCCAAGACTGTAATCGTAATTAGTATCTACAAGCATTGTTCTTTTTGCGTAGCAGTGTGGTTTCAAGTAATCCAAGAACTTATAGATATTCACATGATACTTTGCTGGACTCGTTTCATGCGTGAAGCTCCAAGTGCTTTTGTGGTCTGGATTGTATCTTGAGGGCCATTTGTTTCCTTCATACAAATCCCAGTCTGGAATAGACACGATTAGGTGTCCTCCTTTTCTAACAACTTTAATCCATTCCAGTATAGCCTCAAATGGATTATGCATATGCTCAAGGCATTGAGAAGCATGAAGATAGTCGAATCTATCAGTAAAGTATTTCGATAAATAGTTTGCATCTCCGTGTTCCATGTCAAATGCAATGCAAGTGTTGTATAGAATCTTGTCGCTTCCGCATCCTACATCTATTCCCCGTCCATTGAATATATCTTGCCAGTTAAATATACCAAGGCGGGTTTCCTCCATCCTTCTCCGCATTGCCTTACTCGCTTCGTTCATCCGATCAGTTCCTTTACTTTCTGTATGGATACAAGCAATCGTTCTGTAATTGGATCAAGAGCAACGAAAGGAAGCGTCTCTGCTACAACCATCTTTTCTATCTCAGATTTAGGCTTCTCCATCCCCGCTGATTGAGCCTGAATTACCAGCACATCAATTGAGTAACTATTTAATGTTTTCCCGTTTATAGTTAATCTCCAACCGCCGCTTGGGGTATGCGACTTGTCTATATATCGCTCTGGAGTTTTGTCCGAAACTTGTATGCGTTTTTCTGACAAAACTGTGTCGATCTTTCCATCGTAGCAAAATGTAGCATTGTCTCGTTTATAGATACAATCCGGTGTCCATAAGCAGACTTCTTGTATCGTCCGATGCTTTAGCCCTTCAGCTACGCAATTCGCTGAACTCTGGTTCCCGATAAAGCATTCCGAGCTATTGATAGCAATCGCTAGTTCAAGGTAATCCTTAACGATTAATCTCTCAACCTTACCAAACCTTTTGCAAAACAACTCATACTCGCTATCGTGTCCAACAAAAAGAATTGATTCACTGATTTTATCAACTATTTCTTTCCAAGGAAATAACGGATTAGCGTATCTATTCGTCTTGTTAACAATAACCCTGTCTTTGAACTTCTTATCTTTCGGACAAAATAGCCATTGCTTATTTAAATCTGTATGCTGTTTTATCCATCTGGCGTGTAGCTCTGCGAGTGGAACCCCGTATGGATGCCCATTCTTTCTAAAGTCAACGAATGATTTATCAACATTGTAAAGCAACTTATGCCCACACTTCTTGATGTATGGCTGGCATTCAATGAGCGGCCTTAACATCTTGAGTGCAGTTTGATTATTCTGGATGTAGTAGTTCCCGCCACCTGCTGCTTGGACTGATGCCAAGCTAAGAATAATATCCCCTAAATCTCGTTCATGTAAAAAGTTCATTAACTATCCCTTCTTCCAGCAATAATTTATATCGTCAAAATCTTTCTTAATATCCTCGCTCAATCCCTGCCTCTGAATGTCAATCGGAACATGAACAGCCGCCTTGAGAGAACAACTGCAAACGAGGCAGGCTCCAAGCCTATCGTCGTATCGTGTCTTTCTTTTGCCTATAACGCCCTGTATGAGCGTTAGCACCGCACCCATGCAAGCACCGCAAGAGAACTGCAAAGTCGTGTTAAACGGGCAACCAACGCAAATGCCAGCCCTTCTATCAGCTTCCTCCTGAGATACGAAGGCATCCTTGCCGGATAAGGTTGATTGCGCCCAGATTCGCATCATGTTCAAGAACGAAAGAACGGCAGTCAAAGATAGCCTTCTGCGGGTTACTTTTTTAGAGCTATTAGGAATGCATTTCGATCCCCAGTTTGGATTCTGTTTACACATTTCAGATAAGAATTCTTCTTCCCAGTTTGGAGACAGCAAAATCCCGTTAGCGTTGCAGTGGGATTTGTATGCGTTGGTTATAGCTCGGTAGTCTCC